>Ga0209639_1002726_pt1 | contig 13172 bp, 10 predicted proteins | sample EPASupsiteHSE605_FD_187268 | JGI IMG/M metagenome (GOLD analysis project Ga0209639, IMG submission 187268) | Bioremediated contaminated groundwater from EPA Superfund site, New Mexico - Sample HSE6-05 (SPAdes) (version 2) | ecosystem: Environmental > Aquatic > Deep subsurface > Groundwater >...
GGACTGCTGCTGATGAGTGTTGGATTGATCCTAAACTACCTGGTGGTGTTCGTGAAGGAGCAGAAGTCTTGAGGATACTGATATTTTCCCTCGTTGATCTTGAAAAATCCGCCCACAACAGCCGATTACACCAGTTTTTAAAATATTTATCGAGGAATCACGAGATCACCGTGCTCTGTCTCAATGACTGGTGGAAAGCCCAATGGGATTCTCAATCCAATGAGTACAATAAGGATTTCGAGCAGTTATTCCAAAAGATCTCAATCAAGTACGTAACAGAGAAGAAGATAAGTCCGGTATTGCAGGATCTTTTGTCCGCATTTTACATTCACAACATCTTGGACGAGATCAAGTTTTCAGATTACGATCTCTTCTATAACTATAATGGCCTGTCCTGTGGTTCCAAAATTGCCAAACTGGCGAGAACAGAAAATATCCCTGTGGTTTTTGATATTGCGGACGATCTCCCGGAAATGATCAGTACCTCTCCGCAGATACCAGCGATCTTTAGAGAGTTCGGGAAAATGGTCGGGAGACGAATTCTTGATAAGAATGTCAGGTTTTCGGATAAAGTTACGATAACAACAAACTATTTCCAGTCTTTATACGGTATCCCGATTGAGAAAACGGAAATACTTCCCAATGGTGTCGATGCAGAGCTATTCTATAAAAAGGAAGTTCCGGAACTGAGAGAGAAACTGGGGCTCAGCGATTCTTTTGTTGTCGGCCATGTCGGCGTTTTACGGGAATGGCTCGATTTCCATCCGTTATTCTCCGCTATCAAGGACCTCTCAAGTACCTATAATATCAAATTATTACTGGTCGGCGGAGGTATCGGGTACGATGACACGGTTCAGCTTGCCGAATCGTACGGTATAACCGACAAAGTAGTTTTTACCGGAACAATTCCCTATCCTCTGATCCCGGACTACATCGGCTGTATGGATGTCTGTACAGTGCCGTTTAAAAATGACAGTGTCGCTCAGAACTCCCTCCCTTTGAAGATCTTCGAGTATATGGCCTGTGAAAAGCCCGTCATCTGTTCGGAAGTCAGGGCTATCCGCGAGATTTTTAACAAGGAAATATTATTTGTATCGGGTTCGGATGAGTACAAACAGATAATTGTCAAGCTGTATGGGGACATTCCACTGCGGCAGCATCTGGGATCTGAAGGAAGACGGGCTATAGAAGCGGACTATCACTGGGAATCTCTCTCAAATAAACTGGAACAGCTTATGACCGAACTGCACGAACGAGCATGAAGATCTATTTGGTAAACCCTCCTTTCCTAGAGGGTTTCGTCAGGTGCGGACGATGGCAAGGCGTAACTGCACGAGGTGGAACCCTCGATTATCCTAAATGGTTGGCCTATACCACCGGGATATTGGAGAAAGATGGGCACTCAGTGAAGCTAAGAGATGCGGTTGCCAGTAAGTTTTCTCTTGCAGATGTCCTCGAGGAAATAAAGGCATTTTGCCCGGATATCGTTATTGCCGAATCAAATTTCTCAAGCCTTGAGAATGATATCTCTGCACTCGGTTCGGTGAAAAATGAGGTAAGTCAACAAATAGTTACCGTTCTGACAGGGCCCCCGACGGCGGTATTTCCGATGGAGATTGTCGAACGCGATTGTATTGATATAATCGCCCGATTCGAATCCGATTTCGTAATCAGAGGTCTCATCAGAGCTTTTTGTAATAATGAGAGCCTTAATTCTGTCGATGGAATCTGGTATAAGGAAAATGGAAAGATCGTCAAGAACAAAGATCGCCAATTATCAACATCAGAGGAATTGGATGAACTTCCGTTTGTATCAGAAATCTATAAAAAATATTTGAATATCCACGACTATTACCTCAGTCAATCCCTTTACCCGGAAGTTCAGATCTTCACCGGGAGGGGATGTCCCTTTCAATGCTCATTCTGTTCGTGGCCGGAAAACCTAACTGGCAGGAAACTTCGATTTCGCAGTGTCGAAAATATAATTGCAGAATTTCAATTTGTTGTAGACAACCTACCCTTTGTGAAAGAGATCTTCATCGAGGATGATACATTCACGCTTCAAAAGGCACGAGTAAGGTCTTTCTGCACGGAGTTGATCAAACGGGGAATAAAAATAACCTGGTCGTGCAACGCCAGAGCCGATCTGGATTTAGAGACATTACAAATCATGAAGAAGGCGGGATGTCGCCTAATTATTGTCGGCTATGAATCCGGAGCGGATGAAATACTAAAATCGATAAAAAAAGGTATCACCATCGATCAGGCGAAAAAATTTACCCGCGATGCCAAAGAAGCCGGCCTTCTGGTTCACGGTGATTTTATCATCGGTTTGCCCGGTGAAACACATGTCACAGCACAGGCGACTCTTGATTATATCTTGGAGATCAAACCAGATATCATTCAAGTCGCGGTTGCCACACCCATTCCTGGTACCGCTTTTTATGATTATGTGAAGGAAAATGGTTATCTCACGATAGATGATATGTCGGAGTCTATTGATGAGAATGGGTATCAGAAATGTGTCGTTTCATATCCCGAATTCTCAAAAGACAACATCCAAAACTGGGTCAATAATATTTTAAAAACATATTATCTGAATCCCTCGTATGGGATCATCTTTCTAAGGGGGGTTATGCGAGGTGGAGGCATGGCTCATGCCAAATGTGTTGTAAAAGCGGGAATTGATTTCCTAAGTTATGTTAGAAAAACAAGGTAAATTGCTGAAGGATGATCGAAAAAGGGGCGTGGTATTTATGAACTTGTTTCATTTACTACGAGATCCTAGACTTGAAAAAATAACTCGATATTCATGAGAATAGGCTATTTCTCGTCTAAATTTCCATACGATTCAGAGCATAAGATAACGGAATACCCCTACGGTGGATCCGTGATCGCCACATATCAGTTGGTTAAAACAATTGCTTCAAAGGATATTTTTCCGATAGTTTTTACAGGTTCCAAAAATTTTCGTTCCTCTGATGAAACGGATGGCAATATCAGAGTGAAGAGATATGCGAACCTTTTCAAATTCCTTACGGCAAATATTTCCCCAGGATATTATCTGTTCCCCGTTGCGACGGATGTGGACATTATTCATATAAGCTGGGATATCCCTCCAGCTCCCTTGGCTGGTTTATTGTACTCTTACATGCGGAGAAGACCAGTTATTGTAACTTATCACGGAGATTGGGTTGACGAGTACGGTTCCTTGGTACGAAGGATAGCAGTGAAAATTATAAATTTTGTCTTGCTAGACAGGACATTAAACCGAGCTAAGGTGATTATCTGCCCATCACAGTCATTTGTGAAGGAGTCGAAATTCCTTTCACCATACGTTGGTAAAATCCAAATAATACCTAATGGCATCGGTTCGGATGATTTCTCGCAATCCTCTTTAACCAAGACAGAGTGTCGGAAAAAACTCGGTCTTCCACTAGACGTAAAAATAATCCTATTCTTCGGATTTCTTTCACCGTACAAAGGGCCTGAGATCTTATTACAATCCTTTAAAGAGATCGTCTCAAGGAACCCAAATACAATGCTGATTTTCGGTGGCAATGGGGCGATGAAGAATCAGCTAGAAAGCATGGCCCGTACACTTGATATAGATGACAAAGTATTATTTTTAGGGTTCGTCAAAGAATGCGATAAAGAGATCCTATTCCGCAGTGCTGATATCTTCTGTCTTCCCTCGACAATGAGTACAGAGAGCTTCGGAATTGTTAACATCGAAGCAATGGCGGCGGGTTTGCCCATCGTTGCATCATCGACAGGAGGTATTCCTGATATTGTTCATGACAATATCAATGGATTTTTAGTACGACCGAGAGATGCCATAGATTTAACAGAAAAACTGCTTCTGTTATTGAATGATGAGAGATTACGAAATCAATTTGGTATTAACAATGTAATTGCGTCGAAAGAGTACTCGTGGAAAGAAATCGGAGAAAAGACGATAAAAATATACAAATCAATACTTGTCCCGAAGACATGACTGTAACCGATAGAAAACTTTGTATTATCTCATTTCCTTCGGAGCGGTCTGGAAATATCCCATTATCTAACTTTATCGAATTATTAAGGACAATCTCAAACAACATCATCTTGGTGACGGGAAACGATGGGTACAAATACTTTGATAATTATCAAGATATAAAAATATTCGGGGTACGTCATATTCAAGGTTTAAGTTTATTATCGCGAATCCTTCGATATCTCCTAACACAAATTCGAATTTCTGCAGTGCTTGTATCGAATATTGGTGAAATTGAAGTGGCCTTTCTATATTTCGGGGGGGACATGCTATTATTGCCAATATTGGTTATGAAGATTTTTAGACGACGAACTGTTCTGGTTTTACCGTCTTCTTCCAAGAAAGTGGCGAAAGCAAAGAACGACAATTTGCAAAAATTTATCGATATCACGGTAACAATTATTTATAAATTTTCTGATTATATTATAATAACTGCAAAAAATTCTTTTATTGACTATGATCTTCAGGTCTTCGAAAAAAAAGTGCGGATTGCAAATGACTTTTTTATCGATATCGCGGAATTTACCATAAATATCCCTATTACCCAGAGAAGAGATGTTATTGGTTTCATTGGAAGATTCAGCGACGAAAAAGGAATCATAAATTTTGTTGATTCTATTTCTGAAATAAAGAAACTGATCCCTCGTGCAGAATTTTTAATTATCGGCGACGGGCAGCACCATCAGTCAATTTCTAGATTTATTGCAGATAATCGAATGCAATCAGATATTGAACTTATTCAATGGGTTGATCATGAAGAACTTCCTCGATATCTAAATATTATCAAGGTATTGGTAGTCCCTTCCTTTACCGAGACCGGCCCAATTATCGCATTCGAGGCAATGAGCTGTGGAACACTTGTCTTGGCAACATCTGTTGGGAAAATACCTGAGGTAATCTGTGATGGAGAGAATGGGTTCACGTTGTCGGACAACAGTCCAGTGACAATTGCTGAGGGTGTTATTAATGTATTATCAAACTCAAAATTAGAGGTGGTTTCTAGCAATGCTCGAAAAACAATAATCAATACAATGACGCTTAATTCAGTAAAAAAGAGAGTTGCAGCAGTATATCGAGAGGTCAGTCAATGAAAAATTTATACAATAAGTTATTATCCACCCTCGACCTGAGCCTCGCTGGTATACTGGTGATAGGATCCATATTTACCGTTCTCTATTCAATTATAGTTTTTAAACCAATCTATACCCTTATAGGTGTATTCGCGCTAATTCCCTCTTTGATATGGCTGAGGACGAAAAATATCGATCTGTTGGACAGTATTAATTACCAACAAAATCCGCGTTATTTCAAAATAGGGTTATGCGCTTACTCGGTATTTTTCATCTTTTCAATACTGTCCCTTTACTTTAGACCGGAGACTTACTCGCGGCCGATATTATTCTTTTTTCTGTTAACCTGTCTGATTCTTATAGTTTTTATCCAAATATATATCTCAAATGGCCGAGTTATTATTCTAGAAATAATTCTAATATCGCTGTTAACCTCATACTCACAACAATTACTCTTCCCTTCACTCATTGGAATAGATCCCTGGTTCCATAATGCACTATCTGCCATCATAACGAACACCGGATACATTCCCGCTGGCAACGTATACTCTGCCACTCCTTTATTCCATCTAATATCGTCCATATCTTCAATAATCCTGAACGAAAGTTATAAACACTCCATCATATTTGTGACAACCTCCATCCAAATTATCCTTCTCGTATTGGGGATAATGATTTTAACCGCATTTTATTTTTCAAATGAAAAAATTGGGCTCTACTCAGGGCTTTTCATGGTGATTGCTAATCACAATATTTTTATGAATTATTGGGTTATTCCCAATGGTCTGGGATTGGTATTCGTCCCATTAATATTATTGGTCTTTTTAAAATATAGAAGATCCACGATCCACTTTTTAGTTATTATAATTTTATCCGGTTCCATAATCCTTTGTCATACAATTGCCTCCTTATTTATGGCAATTGTACTTTTTATAATAGTAATAACCTATTTCGCTTTATCGAAGAAGGCAAATCGCCGATTAAACATAAAATGGGCTTATCTTCCACTGATCTTTACTGGAATGATGCTTTCATGGTGGATTTATATTTCTGGAAGTTTCAATAAATTCATGCAGATACTGAATGCGGGATTCAGTATGGAATATTTCTATTCTTCTTCGATAACCGTAATGAACTCATACAATCGCTATATTTCTTTGAGCGAGCAGTTTGTTAATAATTTCGGAATGTTTTTATTTTTCTCTCTCTCCCTAACTGGAGTATTCCTTCTACTTCGGGAAAATTCGACAGTGAATCAAAAACAAATCGCCGTGATAGCCCTATTTCCTCTAGCGTTGAGTTTTATTACACTCATTAGTGGCCTTTCTATCATTGAACATAGATGGTGGTATTTCGCTCAATATTTCCTGAGCATACCGATATCAGTTGCAATGGTTTTCTGGATGCGAAAAAAATCCACGATAAAATTACTGTCAATGTCCATAATTGTAGTTGCATTGGGTTTTTTCCTGGTAATTAGCCCAACTGCCAATACGGATAATAATTATCTGTCGCCTAATTCCAGTGTTCGGTTCGCATTGATAGATTCTGAAATTGCAGCACTCCAATTTGCCTCTGAAAAATATGCGTCAGGAATATCAATTGATAGTGATTTTGGGGGAAGAATTAGTTCAAGTCCTCTTGTCATCCAGTATGCTGTCCCAGAAAGATCGGTGACATCTTTAGATGACTCATTATATTCAAGAAATTTTGATCATAATGGGTTCATAAAAATTATCAGACAAGAAATGCTCATTAATCCGATTCGAATAGATGGAGCTACGTACCGTGTTCCATATGATCCGAATGCGATATTGAGGGCTACTCATAACATAGTTTATACCAACGATATGGTTAGGGAGTATGTATAGATTTTAATGAAATCGATTTGATTATTTATATCGATCCTCACTTGATTATGTCCGACATGGATTGGATTACTGGCCAATAAATAAATGCATCACGATCACAGGGATCGTCTTATTGGTGATACGATTGCTCAAGGTGACCTCATGAATTTCTCCGATTATCCCTTTTTCATTAGGTCTAAAGACTTCAGTTTTAATGAGCGGGTTCCAAAAACAATAGAATCATTTGTGAGATTTTATGTCATTACGTAGTTGTCGGCCCTTCAATCAACTGACGCAAATTTTTCCCTGCGATTAGAGCGCTATTCTTAATTGTTGGAATTTTTTCTTCTAAGCCATCTTTAATTTGTCCCTCGTGGTCAAGCATCGAGCAAATTGTTGCGTTAATAGTCCTTGTATTCAAGGAATCCGGGCTTATGCAATAATCGGTATTATCAAAGATATCTAGGTTAATCCCTAGAGCTTTGTTGCTGTACGCAAAGCTGAGGGTTGGAACGCACGAAGACAATCCTGCAATTGTCGCATGTGTACGGGCTCCAGCGAAAAGTCTTAGCCTACTAATAATATATTTTGTCTCTGCAGCGTTGATATTCGGTGGGATCAGGACAATGTCTCTTTTATTATCAATGTATGGAAGCAAACTTTGCATGAATATATAATCATTAGATTCCGGCGTAGTCACATGGGGAATCAAATATACCATTAGGCCTGTTGTTTGAATAATTTGAGATATAACCGATGCTGCGATTTTTCTCCAAGCATTGAGATCCCCATTGCAAACGAATCGTGCCATCAGAGGGCTAAAATTAATGCCGATAGAATTTTTTTCGATTTCCAAGAGTTCGCGGTGATTTTTTGGTGGCTCCGGGTCCATGAGGAATGCCGGGTCTGCCATCGAATAAACATTATCCTCGACTCCGATTCCCTTTAGATATGCAGTCGTCACCGACTCCCTCGAGAAGATTCCAGTAACGCCCTGCAGATGCCCACTCATGTACTTTTCATATTCTGGCCGAGCATTGAATGGGCCTATAGAAGACCCCCATAAGAACAATTTTTTCTTTCTTTCCAATACGATATCGTCAAGATCGGTAAAAAGAGACGGCAAATCTCCATAATCAATGGTGTAATTATCGCCGCCAATTGAAAGGACTGCGCTAGCATTATCGATGTAAGGCAATAACTCCTTATATACGTAATACTTCAGAGATTCCTTGTGGAAATATCGGGTGATAAAGTAATCCCGGACATGTCTGCGATAAAAATTACGTAGGGCAATCTCTTTCGTAACCAAATTCGAACTCAAGTGAGTAATTGAATCATTAAATTCTGTATTGACCTGGTTAAGAAATTGCCTTTCACCAGCTGTGAAGAAACTGAGACAAACAAATTTTGGATTTCTATATTGTTCCCCAATTATTTTGACTGTTCCGCGGACAATCGCTTCACAACCGCGATTCTCATACGGGCCATTTCCCGCTAAGATGAAGAGTGGGTTATCCGAATTCATTTATCCTTCTCATTGAACTGTCAACATGGACTGCCTTATTCATTCTGATGTAACTTAATCTACCATAGTTAACGCAAATGCCGTTCCGAAACCCTGCCCCCACCGATTCCATTCATATCGCTGTGGATATTCTCCAATCCCTTGGCATTCAGCAGAAGAGTCGAATATTTGCCCTTCTCTCGTTGAATTAATTATTGCCTCAAGGGCAATTTTCGCGTTGGGTTTGTAATCAATGTTTAAGAAGTCTAGGTCGATTGCCCTTTTTATTGAATATCCTATCATCGCGGTCGCTGAAGTGTCGATATGGCCTTTGTCTGCAGCAATTAACCATTTAAAATATCCTTTCTCATCCTGGTATGGAATAATCGAATCAATTATGGTTTTAAAATTGTTTATAATATCCCAAAACGTTTCGGATGATCTATCAAGAAATGCTAATGTGTCTACCATTCCAATTAGAAGCCATCCGACTCCCCGCCCCCATCCAATAATGCCTAATCTCTCACCATTATCACTTCGAAAACCATGATATGGTAAGGACGTTTTTACATCCATCCCATTTCGAAGGAAATCCTGAATTAACGATCCAGCCAGAGATGAGGCCTTTTCGCAATTGAATGTACTCCCATATCTCGAAAGGAAAGGACATATCATTCCTAGATAATCAACTAAGACCACCTCTGGCTTGTTTATACGATATGGCAGACTCCCTGAGGAAGTCCTTGGGTACTTATCAATATATTTATACATATTATGAATCAAATTCTCTAACTCCTTACTTCGTCTATTATCATTTAAAGAAATAAGCGGATAACCATTCATAATTTGATCTAATAAATAGAAATTCGTGTTTACTTTAATCCATTGGTTATAATATTTTATCTGGACATCGATAATTTCCGGATTCTGGGTTTTTAAATACCCATATTCGAGAGCTAGCGAGAGGCTTGCCGTTGTCCAAAAGAAAAAATCGAATTTCCTTGTTGAGGGAATTCCACTCAATGCGTTGTATATTCCGATAGCAATATCCTTAGATTTGAACCGAAAATTCCATCTATTGGATCTCTTGAGGGACTCTTCGGTTTTTGATAACAATTCAATATATATTCGATCCATACATCATCATCTTTATTGTTTGAATGGAATCTGGAGATACGCTTCAAATATATTCCTTAGATTCGTTGGAATCATTGATAGAATTAGGTGCCGTTCATAATTATCGAGGCCAACTGACCACATTATAACCAAGTAGATAATGGTTATTATACTTCCAATTGAGATGAGTGAAGATAGGGTCGTCACAACGAAAATATTAGATATTATCGCCGTGACGCCCCAAACCAATATTGTCGCAATGATACCCGGTAATATAAAGGCTGAGATGGACCGCGTAGGAATGCCAAGGATCCGACCAGCGTACCATGGGTTGAAAAATGCATGTTTAAAAGTTACAATAATAATTCCTGCCAACGCAACGCCATAATACCCTAGATCCGTGAATAATGAAAGGATTATTGCTAACAATAAATTGAGGATGCCCATCAATATTGTCACAATGCCAGGAATCCGTGTTCGATTATACGCGACATTTACTGAGAGTAATGGTGTAACAACTTGATTGATCAATTGCGGAAGTACTAATATCACTACTAATAATGCAAGAAACGCTCTTTCTTCTCCAACCCAAATTGTGATTAGTTCCCGAGCGAACCCGCAAATATATCCGATTGGTAGCGCTAGAGCCAATCCCATCATCTTAATGGAACTTTTTAAGACCCTAGTAAGGGTTTCAATCTGTCCTCTCGCATAGTACGATATTACCATAGGCGTTAGTATGCCGGCTAATAGGCCCCCAATCGTCTGAATAAGGATACTCCATTGTTGGGCGATGGCATACTCCCCTGCGGAAGGAGCCCCGAAAATCATGTTTACCACAATAAGGTCAATATTGCTAAAGAGTAAGCCCCCGATATATCCTACGCTCACCCACCAGCCCATTCCGCAGAGATCCCGGATCTTTGAGCGATCGAAAGAGCGGACTGATATCGACAGATGTTGACAGATTCGTTTCGCAAGGACGATTGAGATGGCCGAGGCAACTAGTGCCCCTGCTATATACGCACCTCCAACAAATGCAAGGTTCGGGCCGAATAGGGTGAAGGAGAGGACAATCAATCCTGTCTGAACAATAAAATTTGTTAAGTTGACAATGTTCTGGAGATCCAAGCGGTTATAAGCGAAGAGCTGCACCGTGAAGTTGCCACTCCAAGAGCGGAGAAGGAGTGCAGTACAGACCCCCAGGAAGAGGAGCGTCGATCCATTTTCCTGTCCTGACGGGACGCTGAAGATGACGGGTACGTAGTACGCGACCGCTATCACGACCGGGATCATTAGGAGGACAACCGCTGTCAGTCCAAAAAATGCCGTATTGAAAGTACGGTTGGCCGCTGTGTAATCTTCTCGCTGGAGGTCGACGGTGAGGAACCTGGATACCGCGGTGTTGAGGGATTGCACTATGATCGCAACGTATCCGGTAATTGAAGTGGCAAGGGGAATGAGGCCATACGCAGCCACCCCCAGGGTAGACACAAAGTATGGGACGAGGAGAATCCCGACGATGATATTAACGACAAAGTACCCAATATTCGCTGCAAGGTTCCGGGGAAATTGTTTGGTAAAATTATGAGATGTGTCGATCTCCACAAGCGGACCTCAAGACAATATCATTTGATATTCGTCCTTCACGAGGTTAACAGTTGGGGATTCTTTGACGATGGGTTTCCTATGGCCCATAATGTCTCCGCGTGCTCCACATGGTCACTTGGAGGTGGGTTCCCATCAGAAACGCCATGACTTCGAGGGGTAGTCGGGATTTCTCCGGCTCCCGCCGAAGGCAATACGCGAGAAGTGTGTAGACCCCGTACGGCCGGACCAGGCCGAGAAACTCCCGCCACTCCTCGCGTGAAAGGGCCGGCAGGCCCGCGGCGTACCGCGCAGTGCGGCTGCGAGACAAAGGATCCGGTCGTCCGGGAGCGCGAGTCCCGCGTCAGGCCAGCCGGCCGAAAGCGGCAACCGTGCTTGGAACTCCCCGAGCCCCGCAGGCAGCGCTGGGTCGGGCGGTTCGACGCTCATCGCCATTCGGCGTTGGCCCTCCCGCCCCCTGAGCATTCCTCGGGTCGCGATGCCGGCGCCCTCTGCCGCTCGGCGAAAGATCGCTTTTCACTTGTCGCCTGTCGAACCGTCGAGGCCGATGCGTTCCGCCACCGATCTCGCGAGCGCGCCGTGGTCGTCGAACAGGACCTTCTGCAGCAGCGCGCGGCCGCAGGGCGAGTCGAAGATCTCCTCGAACGCCTCCATGGTCTGCCGGTCCGTCCTGCTCGTCGCGTCATCGTCGACAGTCATGGTGGGGTGGTCCGCCGCGTCGCCATAGAGCCTGCGAAGGTCGCGGTGTGCGTGCGTTCCATCGGAGTACGGGTTGCCGTGAACCGGGCCGGGATGCGGCGACACCCGCGAAAAGGTGTTCGCCACCGTCGCGCCTCCCGGCGACGGATCGACCGTGCCCCGGGGTTATCTGCCCACCCTTTTCCTGGGCCATCCGGGGTCGTGGCGGAGCGCGACCCCGGCCGCGAGCAGGAACCTCCTGACGGTGTCTGGGCAGACCCCGGTATCGGCCGCGAGCCTCGTGACCGGTGCGCCGCTCTCGTAGGCCGCGATTAGCTCCGGCCCGCGTGCGGAGAGGACCGGCAACGGCCTCAGGTTGTCGTTGCGAAGCGCGATCCCCCTGGAGACCAAGTACACCCGGATCGTGGTGTAACTGACCCCGGCCTCGGCCGCGAGCGCCGGGATCGTCGTGCCCGCCTCGTAGGCCGCAACCAGCTCCGGCCCGCGGGCCTCGAGCACCTCCCGGACGTGGCGGTGCCGTTCGTCGTCGAGTACGAAATGCCGACGGTTCCGCTGCTGCCTCCTTCGCGGATGACGGTGACGGTAAGCGTTCCGCCCGCTTCATCGACCGTGTACCCCGCCGCGGCCATCGACAATGTTCCGGAGGGGTTGGAAGAGGAACTGCTGCTGCGGGAAGAGGAAGATGAATTGGAGTTGGAAGACGATTCGTTATCCGCGATCGTCACTGTCGCGGTATCGGGAGAGCCGATGCTCGCGCGATTCGAGACGGAAATGATTTTGACGGTGAATGTCTCGTTCGATTCGGAAGAGCTGTCATCGACAATATCAATCGATATGGTTTTGCTTGTTTGTCCGTCCTCAAACGTCACTTCTCCCGATGGCTGAGTGAAATCGGAACCGGACGATGCGGATTGGCCCGTGACGGAGTATTCGACTTCCACCTCGCCTGTGTTTCCTCCTGTGCGGACAAGCGTGACGTTGGCCTTATCGGCGGTTTCATTGACCGTGAATGAGGTGGTTGTGAAACGGAACGTTCCTTTGGGATTGCGGGAACTCGATCCCCCGCTCGAACTGCTGCTTGAATCAGACGAGCGACTCGAACTGGATCTGGACGCAGAAGAGAAATCCTTTTCCATGTCATCGCGCAACCTCTTGAGCATGACGGCTAACTGTCCGCGCGTAACGAAGTCATCGGGACCGAAATGCCGGGAATCGTATCCTTTTATGATGCCGTCTCCGTAGAGTTCTCCGACAGCTTCGTCATAGAACGTGTCTTCTTGCACGTC
>Ga0209639_1002728_pt1 | contig 13163 bp, 15 predicted proteins | sample EPASupsiteHSE605_FD_187268 | JGI IMG/M metagenome (GOLD analysis project Ga0209639, IMG submission 187268) | Bioremediated contaminated groundwater from EPA Superfund site, New Mexico - Sample HSE6-05 (SPAdes) (version 2) | ecosystem: Environmental > Aquatic > Deep subsurface > Groundwater >...
CCTGAGTCGGCAGAAGCTTATCTCCAAGAAACAGGGAAGGTAAAGGATGGATGGTCATTTGAGACAAGAGATCTTGATAATGATGGTACTAGAGAAGTGTTGATTTTGGATTAAGACGGTGTGGTGCGTATAGTGAATGGATGGGGTGTAAAGAAATCAAGACAACCTAACCGCGATGATTACTACAAACATAACCCAACAATTAGTGATAGAAAGAACGTTACTCAGATTGAATGGACAAGAGCTGTTCAAGTTGACCCAGTAGGTAAAAATAAGTATATGTATCCTAAAGCTGTAAGGTATACAAAGTCAATACAACAGTATATTACGACCATGAAGGTAAGATGCCTATAGCAGATGCTAAAAGTGTTTGGCAACAGTATATAGCAAAAACCTTGTTAGCTATGATAATGAACCACGATGCAGACTCTTTTAGTGTGTTAGATAATCTTCCATGACTCGCTTCAGCTGCTTTGTCACAGACATTTAACTCTGTAGGGTTTATGTGGTTCAAAATTTGGGTTCATGGAACAATAGTAGGTCCAGGTAATATGGATGAAAAGCTTAAGCAAGCCAGTGCGGAGATGCTCAGTGGTGGATATTATTTGGAAGAGCTTCAGGATAAAAGGAAGGAGACTATTAAGACACTTAGTAGGCTTTTCAAGGGTGTACCTAATTATGAACATAAACTTAGAGATCTCGCTGTAGTAGCTGCGGATTCAGTGCCCATGGGTGATATCGACTGGAACAACCAAGTGATTGAATCTTTGAGGAAGTTGGCTGTTAATTCTGCGAAGCTTATAGCTCAATATTATGAAGGTGAGATTGTTGACAGACCACCATCTGGGTTGGATCGTATTAGGCATCACTATTTGACAGGAAGACAAGAGCAGGGAGCATTTAATAAAGCGATGAAAGCTCGGCTAAAAGCTAATCCCATCAAGCTAGATCATTTTGGTAACAAGAACATGATTTCTCTTATTGAGAGGAAGCCTAGGCAATGGAGAGAGTATCAAGCAGAAATGACAGAAGAAGACCAGGCACAATATGGGTTTGGGCAAGCATTTGTTGAGTAGTATAGCCTTGTCACACACCAACCCAAAAATTGGAAAAAATTTAAAAAGTCATTTTTGAAACTCGTGAGTTTACAATGTTGAAAAAGTCTTGAAATTTAATATCAAGACCCAGTACTTTTTTTCTCTAATTGTCAATAATTAAAACTCATGATTTTAAAAACTGAAAACAATTTTTTATCCCCTCATAAATGAGAACAGTGAAAGAGTATAAAGAAATAATAAGTGCTTTGAATTTACCATTCAAAGGTAAAACAAAACAGCAATACCATGATTATGTAAGTGAATATATGATTAATACTTACTTAATTCCTTTTATAGATTCACCTTTTTTAGGTGAAGTATCAATATTATACAATCATGAATATGTTAAGGATGTTGATGATAATATAAAAAGAGAAGCATTAAAGGAGTATTTTAATGCTAATAATGATAAAATCAATAATGATTTCTTCCTTATTGTTGATGTTAAGAAGGAACAAATTGAACAATAAATTAAGAATATTTTAAGAAAACCATACAAGAAAGAACAAAATAAAGTAAATAAATTAGACAAACAAAGGAAAAAAGTAATTGAAGATAGAGCACAAACAATATTAAATACTGAATACATACCTATTATAACCACACCAATGAAAATAAAACAATCATTTATTGATTACTTTAGTTATATACAAGAAGAACCACAAGAGGAAATATATTATATTCCTGAGAGAGAAGAATATATACCTGATGAATATCAAATAGAATCACCCAGTTATATTAAATCAGAACAAGAAATTGAAGAACATGAATATGAAAAGGCTTTGATGATTACACCACCACATGACTTAAAAGCACATGATAAATTAATAAGGAAACCAATTAAATTTGAAAATGAATTAAAAACAATTAATGAACCAACAAATTGTTATTGGAGAAGAGTATATAATTTGGAACAAGTTAAGGATGATATTAAAAAGATTGTGAAAGAGAATTTAAGATTTCATAACATGTTTAAAATACAAATTGCATTTGGTCATACAGTTGAAAAATTTTCAAATAATGTATATACTTATTCTCATCAAAGAGCAAATAAGGATTATACACAAAAATCAATGAAATCACAAGTAATTACACAAGTACCAGAGACATTATTACATTACTTGGAATATGTAGAGAGTTTAATAAGGAGTAATTTTGAAAAGTTACATGAAGATAGTTGCACAAGATACATTTGTATCACTAATATGGTAGTTGCCTGCTTAAAAGTAGAACACATACAAGGAGACATTGAATTACCACCTGAAATTAAAAATAATAAATATATTGTAACTTATACAAATGAAAATAATTTATGTTGGTGGGTATGTTTCTATTGTGGTATAAACAATATTAAAACAAAGATCAGTAAGGAAGTATTAGCCGATGTAAAACAAATGATGTATGAATACTATGATGTTAAAGCTAATCCAACCAATTTTATTAAGAATTATCCAGGGTTTAACATTCATGAATTAAATGACTTCTTAAATCATTATCAGGTTAATTTAAGAAAATACATTTATGAAAATGAGACTTTCCAACATCAAGAAGATATAATTACGAGTAAGAATAATAGATTCATCAATGTTTTATTCTACACAGGATTAAACAAATCAGGTAAAGTAACATCCCATGTTATGTATGTTCATAATGTAGAAAAAGCTCTTGGTATAATATTTTGTCCGAATTGTAACAGTTTTTGCTTATCAAATAGAACCAGAGACAGAATACACACAACAAGAGAAATGTAAAAACATATGAAATGTTGCAATCAAGAAAAGCAAAAAGAAGTAAAACTTACAGCAACTAAACCATTCTTAAAGCAATTAGACAGACAACCCTTATTTAAACACTTATTAGCTCATGATTTGATTAACATTAGAGGTTCACCACTATACACACCAATACAAGGATATATTACATTTGATTTTAAAACCAATGAAGAAGTATTAAATAATCAAATAACTGATAGTACTGTTATAATAAGTAAGTTACATCCTTTATCAGTAGCTATGAGTGTGAAAACAAACACAATTAAATCTTTCTATTATGATATTAGACAACCAGATTTTATTAATTTATTCATGAAAGAATTATTTAACCAAGCTAAAATTGTTTAAGAATATAACATTGAACAACATAGACATTTAATACAATTAAAGCAAATACCAGATTATAAAAAGATAATGAAGGTATATGATTGTGTAAAGGTATTTGGTTTTAATTCTGGTAAGTTTGATGATAACTTTTTATTCAACAACTTACATAATAAAGAATATTGAATTGCAAAAATTATTGGTGGATCCACTAAATATAAGGCAATTAATGTATATAAGAGAGAAACAAAGGATTATTATATTCAATTAGTTGATGCCTTAAATTATACTGCTGGTAGTACACTGGAAAAATTTGCTGAAGAATTTGGAGGAATAAAGAATTTAAAGGGTTGTTATCCATATGAATCCATGATTGATACAGGTAAAAAAGAATATTTAAATGTATTAAATTCAAATACTCCATTACAAAAAGAAGCATTTTACTCATGTTGTGAATATTGTAATTGTTATATCAGTAATCTGGAAAAGGAAGAAAGAAAATTGATGATACAATTACGAAGGTATGCAATTTATAATAATCTTACATTTACAATTGACAAAAATCATAAGTATGTTCATGATACTTTGAGGAAGCATATTACTGGTGGTCTCAGTAATGTATTGCATAGAGTTAACATTATAGGAGAAACTAAGATTAACAAATTCTTTTATGATGGTAAGAAGTTCCAAAATAGAGATACTAATAATATAGTTACTCACTGCTTTAGTTATGATGCTAATAGTTTATACCCTAGTTCATACAGTTCAGAACCACATAAATTTAATTCATATGGTAAATTCTTAATGTCTGGTAGTTGCACAGATATTATACAAGGTACTCAAGGTTTAGATATAATTAATGATAGAAGTAAAATATTCTTTGCAGTAGTTAAAGGGTCAATACCAGAACACAGATTAAATGACATTGCTGATTTTCCACCAATTATAAGAAATGTACAAATTAAAACCAATAAAAGTACATTAGGTAACTTTATGTATGATTATATGCAATCAATAAAGAGTAAGACAGATCAAGAAGAATATAAGTTAACAAATTTAAGTAAAATTACTGAATTTACTTGCTTTTATTGTTATTACTTATGGTTTTTAATTGATCATTTTGATTTTCAGATTACTGATATTGAAAGTGTGATGATATTCACAGGTCATGATCAATTTAATGGATTTGCTAAAACTTTAATGTGTGAGAGAGTTGAGGCTATGTTAAATAAAAATAAAGGTGTTGAAATGATGAGGAAAATTTCATTAAATGGTAGTTATGGATACAATATTTTAAATGAATCACATTATAATAAAATAAAAATATGTACAGCAAACCAAACTTTATCAAATCACCAAATGGAAAATTTCAGATCAGAAAGAAAATTGGCAGATGATTTATATTAGGTAAATATTGAATCTGATAGTTATAAATGTGAGACTCCTTTACATGTAGGTTTTGCAACTTTGGATGTGGCAAAAGTATGGTATTTAACTTTCATTTATGATTTTATTTATAAATGTGTCGATACAGAAAAAATACATTTCATTGAGGGTGATACTGATAGTATGTATTGGGCTGTTTCTGGTAATCCTGACAAACCATATACACAAGGATTTGAATACTGTTTAAAGGATCCTGAATTTTATTATAAGTATAAAAATTATTTCTTACCAGATGAATCAATTGAAGATATTAAAGAAAGAAAATTGAATGAGAAAAGATTATTGGGTTACTGTCTTGAAAAAGGTGGTGATAACATGGTTGCATTATGTCCAAAGTGTTATACTGTATGGTCAAATAATGAAGAAGATAAAGCACAGTTAAAAGCAAAAGGAGTAAGCTTAAAACAAAACAAAAATATTACTCAAGATGATTCTTTAAATATTGTTAATAATGGTGGCAGTATAACAGGAATTAACACAACATTACAGTGTAAGGGTAGTGGCTATTATAAATTACAAACCTTTAAAACTGCTCTGTCTGGAGTACATACAAAAATGAGAGTCCAACAAAATGGTGCATGCTTACCATTTTATTAATCTTCTTGATATTTGAAATAATTTACAAAATCACTTAATAAATCTCTTGTGTAATCAACTCCTACACTATATTTATTTTTGTTAAAGTCAGGCAGTTCAATCATGATATTATAATTTGATAACCATTTATTGATTATATCAGTAATATCTTTTTCTATTTTTTCATTTTCAGTATTTAGAGTGTTTATAATTTTCTCAATTTCTGTTTCTGATATATTCATTTAACAATAATTAAAAATTAAATTTCTATTAAAATGAGTATAGCAAGAACTGTTTCAAGAATAACACTAGTAGCATTATCACCACTAGGTAACCATACTAATAATACACCAGTGGTTAACAATAATATAACAATAAATAGTAATACAGATTTGGCAGAGCCAAATACTGTTTCTAGCAAAGCTAGAACAGATTCAAAGGAATCAACTTTTATTGAACCCAATACATATAATGAAATTGAGAAAGTAAGTATTAACCCTGAGTTCATTGACTTATTTAATAAGTTATGTATTAATCTTGAAACTATAAATGATTATGCTTTGTTAGCAAATATTATTGACCAAACTAAGAGAATTATATTTTCATCAATTGATTTACAATTAATTATTTCTAAATTTTTAGGTTGTGAACAAGTAACAATTAATGTTTTACCTCCTCCAATTAATGGTGGTTGTATATGTAAAATTACTGAATCCATGTATTTAGATATTGAAAATATTAAAATTAAGAGTAGAGATATGAAGTTAACGTATAATACAGCATTCAACACATTAAAGGATGATTATCATATTTGTCTTGACAAAGTTTTAAACACAGTTTAAAAATCATTTCTCTCCGCTATTCAATTTATTCATACTGGGGAATGCTGAAAGACCTTTTGATATGATACTATAGCTATCTTTAAATAAAATCTTTCGAGCATGTTGTTTACACTTCAAGGCCATGATGTGACCAATTTTTGTAACCCGTTCTTTGACATCTTCGAAAAATACTAGTGTCTTCTTGAGCAGAGTCGCCCAGTCTTCAGGTTCAAGATAGTTTTCTGGATGATCAATCAACTTGAACTCATTACCAAATTTTTGCCTCAGTCTCTCAACCTCCTGCTGAGCATGTTCAATGGGGTGTATAACTCTAAGGATCCCTTCCACATTGCACCTAATAGCATCAACCTTCTGTAACAGATCAGCAGGTGTGTATGACTCACTCATCAAATGACATAACCGCTAGCCTCAAAAATATCTGCCTAGTCTTGGTCTATAATATCGATCAGTTGCTTGATCGACTTCTTCATATTTAAGTATCTCATCGGTTACTGTCTTGAGTTTAGCCTCAATGACTTCTAGTCTCTTGAGGATCATCTCATCAAGTTCATCGTCTTTGGTTTCCACTATGGGTATTGGTGGGGGTAGTGGAGGTAGAGAAGGTGGGCGTGTCTTCTGTGCAGGTTTACCTACCAACTTCCCTTTATATCTTGCTAGCTTATACCCTTCAACATGAAAGGTCTTGTTGATTGCTGTAGTAGTCAGCTTATAAACCTCTTCTTTATTGAACTCCTCCATGTCCTTAAACTGATGAATCATCCTTTGGGTCTTTGATTTGGCTCCAGGGTAATTGTCCTCCTTCATCTTCCTGAATATCCATTCTATTTGCTTCTTAAGGAGTTGCTGCCTTCTGTAACACATGTACTCAGTAATCACCTTCTCTTTTTCCTCTTCAACTTGTACATGTCTCATCCTCTCCCTCTTCTCATCAATAGGTGGTCCTGGTTTCCCTATGGTAGACTTCCTCTGAACATTTTGACCCTTGGTCAGGACTGTTAATGGTCTCCCTTCAATATCATCATCGCTCATGGTCAGAAAAATGACATAACGGTATAATAATCGTCGTCATCATCATCCAGGCCAAACTCCGGTTTAAGTGTCCTGGCTTTCTTGTAAGAAGATACCATGCGGTCAATGTCATCGAACTTCTTAGTGAATGAGTCTGCTCCATCAACGAACTTACCCATCTTTGTTCCCTTGAGGAACGGTTTAGAGATATCTACTGCTGCTTTTGTAAATGACACTACAGTTTTTTGGCAAAGTCATATGCTCTGCGTGCTCCTGTGGCTATCTTGTTGAAAATGCCCCAAGCCATGAATGTATTTGAGTACAGTAAAAATATTGGCTACAAGTCTATATCGTTCACTCTCCTCATTATTGGGTCTGTGATCTTCTTCCTGAGGTTGTCAGCAATCTTAAGAACTAGAGTAGTAATACATTGTAGGCTCCCAGAAGCTTTTTTGAGTTTTTCAAAATAGCTGCGAAATTCATTAAAAATTACTTCTGCGAGGCGCTGCCGAGCTAGTAATGCGTGTACGAACAGGTAGTAGCTATTGGAAAAAAACTGCCCTGAGCTTTGTTTTAGCCTTGCTCACGTGAGTTCCAGTCGATATACCCAAAGAGTACCCTAAAACTACTTTAAAACCACTATTTTTTAGGGTCTCAGTAATTTTTGTCTCTAAATCTTAAAAATGACAAAATCAATGCAAAAAAAATGCTACTCATGAAAAACCGGTGTTTTTACGAAAAAAGACGCGAAAAAGTCCTCTAAAATTCGAAAAATGACTTCAAAAAAAAAATTCTCAAAAATTATGAAAACCTGGCGAATACATCCTGGCCGGCGAAGCGGTCGAAGGGCGCTGAGTAAGGCCGTTGTATATGTGTAGGTTTGCACCGATTTTTGCGTTGATTTTTACTGATTTTTTTTATAAAAACCTAGCGAATGCAGTTTGGTTGGTGAATTGAGCTTAACACAGCTTACGCCAGTACGCGGGAAGGATTTCATCCCATGATGCAGTCACAAAAAGTCCTTTGTAAATCTACTGCGTGTGAACCTGTGCAACAAAGTTGCAAGCCGAAGGCTTTTCACTTGAGTAAGGCCGTTGATTTATGAGACATATTTACTCTTTCATATATAAAAATATAAAAATTCTCATTTACCTACTCACTCACCATCAAATATCTCATAAGTAGAAACAGCATATTCAATATATTTAGTGAATGTTCTTACTAATTCTGTTGGATCCATTCTAGCATATTGTTCAACTAAACCATCTAAGTACTTTCGGAATACTGGATGTTTTTCATCCTTTTGCTTCTTTTTGGGATCTTTTTGTGGTTCAACATCTAATTGATCATAAATTTGTTGTTTATTTGTTTCCCATAAACCAATTCAAAATTCTCTACTAAATTCGAGTTTATTTTGCCTAGCTAAGTTAACATACATGTTATTTTGTTTTGCTGCTTGCCACAGTGGTGGTGAAATTTATTGATTAAACAGTGTCCATGAATTGATATTTTTTCGCTTATAAGTAGATTTGAATTTGTACTCAAACATTTAAGAATTTATATAATTAAAAAAGTGACACTTTAAAGAGCAAACTTCGGGATGCAGTCCTTTGAGCAGTAAAACCAGTTTTTTATCGATACAGTTTTAAAGCGATTTTTTATCTTTTCGACCAAAATATTTATTGTAAATACTATTTATTTTAATTTTTTTACTTGTTTTTTCCATTTTTAACAGAATAAATCTTTCGCAATTGCGATTCATATTTCGTTCATTTTCCTCTAAAATTAGAATGTATCATTATTTTAAGTAATTATAACATTCCACACTATTCTTTTCATTTTTGGTAGTTTTTGTGGTTATCCATGGTTTTTTGGGCTAAAAATATCAAATTATTGGCAACCAAAATAAGAAGTAACATAGTTTCTTGTTTTATTATAAATTGTTAATTATTAGATTTGTTTCATAAAACCAAAAACATACTATAAATAATTTTCAAATTGTTTTGACACAAAGTGGTTTGGTTGAACCCATTATGAATTAGACCCATTCTTTCTGAATTTTTTGGTAATTTTCGATGATGTTTCAGAACCCAATTACCATTTTCATAACTTTACATTATCTAATGAAAACAATTCGAACGTTTTCAAATGATATCGAAGAAGGAAGCGTTCATAAGTACTTCATAAGTTATAAACCAAACGACAAGCATCCATATGTCAACTATATGTCAACAAAAGTTGTTAATGGGAAGAAACTAAGATGTGATAAATATTGAAAATGGATGAACACAAAAAGACGGTTAAAAATAGTTTTATTCATAAATGTTCGTATTCAATTGATTATCTTCCCATTTCTTCAAATTTTTCTTTATCAGATTGTGAAAAGTCAGAAAATTATGATCTTATCAATAAGATTTGCCTATTCATTGCAAAGAAAAACTGCTCTGTAGAATGTTGTCGATCAGAAGAATTCATAGATATTTTGCATTCTGCATTTTTTATGGGTTTAAGTCGAGGAAAACGATTACAGAATCTCTCATAAGATATTAATGAAAATATTCAACAAATAATTCCCATACCATCAAGAAAAATCCTTAGAGACACTATTATCAACCTTGCAAACAGGCATCGAGAGCAAGTTTTAGCGCAACATTGTGAATTTTTGTATTCATCATTATCTATTGATGGGGGGACAGTCAGAAGAAGAAAGTTTATTAATTTTGATTTGATAAATGTATCATCAAAGATAAAACCGTTCACATTCATTGTTTATGATACAGTATTTTCTGACTCTGGGGCATATTTTGAAATTATTTCCTATGTCATATTCATCATTCAAAACACAGGGGAATTTTTTGTCTATCTTTTTCAATCACTCCCAAAGGAAGAAACTATATCCGTAACAAACACTTTAATAGACACTCAAACAATGATTTACCTCAATAGATTCATTTTATATAAAAGAAGAGGAAAAAGAATTGATTCTTGAAAATGATGACAAAGATATTGCTGATGAGTTTTACATTTCTGAAGAAAACTTCATTAATGAAGAATTTGCCAATTCTGATTATTCTTGTATCGAATCGGTTTTTTCTGCAGCTGTTAATGAATTTAATAAAATCATATCAATGAAAATAAGCGAAAGAGATCACCAACAAAGAGAATCGAATGTTTTAAAAGAGTATCTATTAAGACCTGAAAGTGATATTGATTTAGGTATTGATTCTAGAAACCAAAACAGATATCTTTGGGAATCCATCGAAAAGGTACATCAGAATATGCTCAAATGGATCCATCAGAATTAGTAAATACATTCAATTGGTTTAGTAAATGGGTTATGAATGGTGAGAAATAGGGATCTTAAACTAACATACTATCGTTATTTTTATAAAAAAAATCAGCAAAAATCTGCGCAAAAATTGACGTAAAAATCAGCAAAAATCGACACAAACCTACACATATACATCGGCTTTGCTCAGCGCCCTGCGGCTGCTTCGCCAGCCGGGATGTATTCGTCAGGTTTTCGTAATTTTTAAGAATTTTTTTCAAATTTTTTTTTTGGAGTCATTTTTCGATTTTTGGAGGACTTTTTCGCGAATTTTTTCGTAAAAACACCTATTTTTCACGAGTAGCATTTTTTGCATTGATTTTGTCATTTTTGAGATTTGAAGACATAAATTACTGAGACCCTAAAAAATAGTCATTTTACAGTAGTTTTTGGGTATGTTTTGGTAGTTTTAGGGTGCTCTTTGGGTATATCGACTGGAAATCATGTGAGCAAGGCTAAAACAAAGCTCAGGGCAGTTTTTTTCCAATAACTACTACCTGTTCGTACCTACATTACTAGCTCGGCTGCACCTCGCAGGAGTAATTTTTAACGAATTACACAGTTATTTTGAAAAACTCAAAAAAGCTTCTGGGAGCCTACTATGTATTACTACTACATCCTTTGTACCATATTGTTATAATTGCGATGCAATTCGAAAGTTGTATGGCAAGTGAAGCTGGAACAGAAAGAAATATTTCAAAACAAAGAAGAATTTCCGAATCAAGAAGATGTAGATCAAAGAATGATATTTTGATGCAAGACTTTGTCTCATTCAATAAAATATCGAAATATCTGTGGTTTTTTATTTTAACCATTGGTAAAAAGCATTAGCCAAACCGAAAACTGTATTCCACACTAAAAATTCACCAAATATCCTTTATTAAACAACATTTTTCGCTTAATGATTTTTCCTATAAATTGAAGTAGTGAGGGAGTGGACGCTAGAGGAGGAGGGTGGTTATTTAATTCGATTTAATTCGTAGGGACCTCTCGCCGCGTCAACTATTGCTACCAGTCCATGGACACCCCCTCATGGTTCTCAACACCCGATGAATTCCATCAGCTGAAGCCTACTTGAGGGAAAAGAAGTTGGCTGATTGGAAGGTTGAGTCTAAAGATCTTGATAATGATAATGTCCCTGAAGTGCTAGTGTATGATGATGAGGGTCTCATAAGAAAGGTTAATGGATGGGGAGTCAAAGAGTCTGCCAAACCAATACGCGATGATTATTACTCTAGGAATCCAACATCAAGTGATAGAAAGAACATTACTCAAGGAGAATGGACAAATGGTATACAAGTGGATAGAGATGGAAACATAGGGTATATGTTCCCACAGGCTGTAAGATATAAGAAGTCAAGACAGGCTTACTATGCTCAACATGAAGATAAGATTCCTAAACCAGATCTGAAGAAGGTGTGGCAACAATATGTAGCCAAGCCTTTTATTCTGATGTCGAAATCTAATGCCCCTGGAGACTTTAAAGACCTTAATGCTCTTCCTGGTATGGCAGCAGCAGCCTTATCTCAATATTTTACAACCCATGGCTTTATGCTTCTTAAACTGAGATCGTTTACAGCTGGATCCAAAGATGACCAAAAGAACCAACTCGCTGATGTAATGGCTAACTTGATATTGGAAGGTGAGTATGGTGATGAGGCCTATGAGCAGTTGCGAAAAGATAACACTAAGACATTTAAGAATTTTGAAAAGATGTATCCTGGGTATGCTAATAACATGCATGAAGTTGTTATTAGCCTCGCCAATATAATTAGTGAGTCTAATTCAGTTAATGATCTCTTAAACAGTGAACAAGGTGGACCGTTCCAAGAGCTTGTAACCCTGTTAGAAAATACATATCACTACATAGTGAAAGAATATGCAGAAGATGGTAGAGAGAACACATTAGTTGGACGCAAGAGGATTGCTAACCTTTACAAGAGAGGTAGGACAAATGGATTAGGAGAATTAGTTGATGATATTAGAAACCAAGAAATCCAGCTCGTAAGACCTGATCTCGCAAAGGATTCTGGTAGAGCTGCAGAAAGAGAAGAGACAAGGAGAAGAAGAGCACAAGATGAATACAAGTTCTATCAACAAACAATGTCGGGTGCTGGGTATAGTGAAAACGAATATCCATTCAGAGAAGCTTGGGAGGAATGGGCTTACAACCACAAGAGAAATATGACCTTCCCTGAATTCATAATGCGCAAAATCGGTGCAGTAAAAAACCGGTAAGCTCCCCAGTCAATGACTGGGCTCCACCTCCAAAAGAGATCTCCCCACTAGTATCACAGCTAATGAACCATCAGTTTGAAGTTTCAGCAAACGACATGTTAAACTCTAAGTCTAAAGTAACGATGAACAACCATGATATACCACCCCAAACAGTTAAAGAGTACTGTCACGTTCTTAAGACTCATAAAGTTTCCCAAGTTAGTGGTTTACCTCTACAAGATGTCGTTAACCTTCTCATTGATAACTTCGGTAGAGATAGACTACAATACATCCCCCATATGACATGGTTGTTGTTGAAAGTACCTAAACTGAGAGAGACATCAAAGACACAGTGGCATAAGAATGCAATAGATCTGATGCAAGAGTACTTGGACAACATCTGAGCAAAAATATTTTTGCCTTAGGCGATAACTCGGTCCATACAGACATGGTAGACATCCTTAAGGGTGTTGAAAGCTGTATTGTACATGAGTTTGAAGTCACGTTCCTTGATCTTAATGTTCTCTACATCTTGGTACATGGAAGGGATGTA
>Ga0209639_1002733_pt1 | contig 13138 bp, 11 predicted proteins | sample EPASupsiteHSE605_FD_187268 | JGI IMG/M metagenome (GOLD analysis project Ga0209639, IMG submission 187268) | Bioremediated contaminated groundwater from EPA Superfund site, New Mexico - Sample HSE6-05 (SPAdes) (version 2) | ecosystem: Environmental > Aquatic > Deep subsurface > Groundwater >...
CGGATAATCCTGATCGCCGAAAACCTTGATATGAGCGCTTTGTAAAATTTCTTCTGGTGTCATAAAATTAGAATTTAAAAATTTATCTTAATAATCGTCGTCTTCTCACTCTGGTGCGGCTTCTTCGAATAAGCGGAAGCGGCCGCCTTGCCACTCTGATTTTTCTCGGCTTCGTTCCGGACAAAAGCATCTCGATTTTCATAAAATCAGGATCAACCAATGGATAGCGATATTTTTCTTCGAGTTTTTTTCCTTTCTTTGGCTTGGTAAATCCGCCATATTCTGCAAACTTCTGATAATCGTCAACTAAACGGTCAATATCGTCCTGGACTTTAATTTTGCTATATTCGTCAATCTCCGGATCATTGAGCTGATTTGAAAATTTTTCCAATTGCTTATGAGCTATCTCTTTCCATTTCTCATAGTTTTCATTTCTCTTTAGGTTGGTAAGTTGCGCGCCATAGACCAAACTTTCATATTCGTCCTTGCTCTTGCTAGATATGTTCCCGCTTTCATTTACGATGTAGATTCTCCCGTCATATTCCATATATTTCTTTCCGGAATTCAGCAATTCTTCTTTTTTCTTTTCAACTTCGAAATTTTTGATAATTTTCTGCGCATCCGAACTCATTCCGTTTGTTGAAACGGTCTGATTATCTTCTCCACTACTTGCTTCAGCTACCGGAGTTTTTATCAGCCCAAATCCCATATCTTTCATAATTCCACCAAACTGGTCTTTTTCTCCGGCTTTTTTCAATCCTGAATACATTCCAACCATGTCATTGAGCTTCGGATACGCGTCAATCAGTTCCTTGTTTTGAGAATAAAATTCATTGGCTTTTGCCGTGTCCGTTTTTACTAAATCTCTAAATTTGTTATGCGCCAATTCCGCTTCAGTTTTTTTGTCCCAAAATTCACTACTTGCTAATTTGTTTTGATCGTAAAATCTAAAAGGCGCCTCCATTGCTTCAGAGGCTAATTGGTAGCCAGGTTTCTTTTTGAAATTTTCCACTCCCAGGCCGATTGATTTCAAAATTTCATTTCCAGCTTCAGTGCTGGCCAAGGTTTTCAGATATGGGTGAGCTAGGCCGTATTGTTTGAATAAATATTGAGCCTGTTTTTTTATCTTTTCATTCGGGTCATCATCTCCGCTATAAATTTCATTGCCGTAATAGTCGCTATTAGCCACAATATCGGCCACTGGTTTAATGCTCATAGAAACTGTTCCCTGAAAAGCGTCTTTACCTGCAGTTTCCAAATCTCCTCGCGCCAAACTCTTTCCTACTCGATAGGCCAGTCTTGGCATCGTAGCGATTGATGAGAGATAAGGAACTCCAATCACTCGGCCACCACCGACTGGAATTAAAAGCTTGTCCTCCATTCCGGGCGGATTATCGCTCATATCCCGGCCAGTGAGTGCATGGTTGATTTTGTTATACATTCCGTAAGCGATAGCCGCGCCGGCCATAAATTTGAGATTGGTTTGATTTTCCAGCCACCAGTTGTTTTTTAGTCCAACTCCATCTCTGGAAATACTGACGGGGTTCATCGCTTTTATATTCTTTGCCCAAAAGTTGATCATCGATTCGCGATATCTGGGGGCGAAAAAAAATGTTCCAGTCGCATCCTTTCCAATCTTTGCCCTAAGCGCCATTGACCCGGAATCGGTTACTCCGTAAAAGTTTTTGACTGCATTGGCGGCTATTTGAGAAGCTTCATTGGCTGATCGGCCAGCCTTCATCGCTTTTCTTTCGATGTCATTAAAAAGATTTACCTGAAGCATTGGCATAAACCGTTTGAACGTCGGCTCATTGACCGTTTTATTCCAGATTGATTTTACGGTGCTTACAAAACCCGGCTCCGTCCCGGTAAAAGCATTCTTCAGAAATCCTTCATCCATCAAATTGCCGGCATCAAAAGTGGTATTCATTGAAATGCCCAGTTTTTGCATTTTGGAAATCTGATCGGCATTATTCTCAAAAAACTGATTGGACGCTTTTCCAGAAAGTGATCGAAAAGCTGTCGTTACTGGAGATTTGATTCTTCCTGATAAAATCTCTTTTGTCGTCTGGGCGAACGTCCAGGCATTGACCGGTGTCTTCGGGATTCCTCCGGAAAGCGTGATGTCCTGCAGTCCTCCGGATATCTTAGATCCGAGCTCTAATGTTTTCCCAAAAATTCCATTGCTTTGCGGAGAAAAAACACTGTTTATTTTATCCGCAATTTCTTTCGGAGCGTAGTATGTTCCGAGAACTTTTTCCCCATCCGGCCCCATGCTGGATGATTTGGGAAATCCCGGCCCGGTAAGCGGTAAAAATCCCGATTGTCTCTCCCCTACCGCGGCGTCCACGATCAATCCTTTATTTTTCAAATCATTTATAAATCGTATATTGGCTTTTGTTTTTTCCAACGCTCCGACATACTCGGCCATGATCGGCGCCGGATGATTATATTTCGGTGTTAGTCCCATATTTATTCCTTCCCGATATGTTGGGATGTCTCTTTCGTTGGCGAATTGAAATTTACGGCCGGCGCCTTTCATAATTTGTTGAACTTGTTCCGGTGATTCTTTCCAGATGTGTGGCATATAATCCCACCAGTAACCAACTTTCATTCCGGCCTGTTCCGCCGCATTGTGCAAATTATCAAGCTCATTTCTGATCATTCCGCCGATCGTCTTGGCGCCTTGAGAAGCCGCTTCTTCTGGATGTTCCAGATTATCAATTACTTCCCAACCCATCTCTTTTGGTGTTTCTCTGTACTTGACTCCTATTTTCATTCCGGCCGTCTTTGCCGCATCTCGTTCTCCGATCCATTTTCCGAAAATATTCCTGAAATCTTTCTCGCCTTCTCCGCCAGCTAGATATTCGGCTTGCCTGGCAATATCTTTAATATCCTGATTCATATATCTTGGAATATCAGATCCGCTCTTTGAATATCGATCAATGATATGCTCCGGCATCTTTCTGTATTGCACTCCGCTATCGATCAGTTTTTTTGCCTTATCGATGTCTAATCTTTCAACGATGTTTTTTGGATATCCTAAATCAAGAAGGCCACCTTTTATTTTGGCCTCTTCCGGACTCATTTTTGATAATTCAAATTTCCTGTATCCGCTTTGTCTCAAAGCTTTCGGCTCATTCAAAACATCCCCGATGCTTTTAATTCGTTCTCCTTTTTCGCTGTATGCTTTTTTCTGCCAATAATTATATTCCTTATCACCAAACGGATTATCTTCAACCGGTATTTTCTTTTCCGGAAGTCCGAGAGCTTTAGCCATAGACTTATCTTTTTGGCTGGGGCCGTTCACAAACTCCTCAATACTTGGCAATGCCGGTTTTGCTGTTTTTCCGGTGGCATATTCCTCAATTGGCGGAAGCGGTTTTTTTGTTTCCGGCGCTTTTACCTTCTGTGGGGGCACAAAACCCGGCTCTGCGGCATTTGAACCAGCCTTTTGATTGTCTATCTGTTTGCCGATAGTTTCCGCTGCCCTGGCTCGTTTTTGAGAGATGCGAGCGTCTAAATTGGCGTTTGGAACTTCCTTGATTGTCATTCCCGGACGCGGTAAAGCTTCGCCGACTTGGCGAAAAACATTCGGAAGCTGGGGAGCATCGGGATCAAATTTTTGCTCTGGAATCACTTTATAGTTTTGATCCCCCTCTATGGGAAGATTGCTTGGTTTTCGCACCGGGGACGGCAATTCTCGCCTTTGTGGACTGCCCTGAATCATAAGCTCCGGATTGTTTTCATGAGTCTGCCAAATTCGCTTGGGAATCAATTCCGCCGGACCGTATTTTTTGCCCATTCTGACCTTAATGTCATGAACAGCCGCTTTTCCCAAAGCTCCGGCCGCCGGAAGCCCTCCGCCAATCACTCTTCCGGCAATTCTTCCTCCGGCGTATCCTTGCGCCACATTCATGGCGGTTTTCGGCAATGACTCGTGATTTTTCAGTGAATCAGCCAGTGAATATCCCGCCCCAAATCTCCCCATTATTTTTGATGTATCCTTGGCTCCCTGCCAAATAGCACTTTTGAGGCTCGGGGCCATTCTTTCCCCGACTGTTTTTGCTCCGGTCTTCAATAGTTTTTCTCCTTTCCCTCCTCCAATCGCCAAACCACCCAGATCAAGAGCGGCTCCTAATCCCTTTCCAGCCAGGCTTCCAAAATCGTATTTCTTGTTGCCGTAATATTGATCTGATGCTTCTTTGGCGTAATCGGTTACATTATGGAAAGTGTTCATCGCCCCCTGCGCCATTTCAGCCGGTAATTTTATGGCTGGATTTTTCCATGAAACTTTTTCAGCAAAATTGAATTTATGCTCCGGTACTTTCATCAATGAGTCTGCCAGATTGGACGGTTTGAAAGTGTTTTTCATAATTCCGCCGATAGTCGCGTCATTGTTGAAATAATCAGATACTTTGGGAGCGACATAGCTATACGGGGTAGGATTTTTCTTTGCGAAACTTTCAACACTATTTAAAGAATTTTTGGCGCTGTTGTAAGCGCTGCTTAAACCGGAAGAAACCTGTTTGGTAGCAGGCTTTTCCCAATCTTCTAGTTTCTTTTTATATTTTTGATAAAGATTGTTTAATAAACCCATAATGAATTCTTAAATTATTGTCTTGGTGATATTTGTAGTGGCATTTTGTACAAAGCTCTATAAAGTCATCGACATTTCTCCTATATTTATGATCTATATTTGACCACTCATATCTTTTTGCATCTTTTGTTCCGCAATGAACGCACTGCTTCGCTTTCCCCTTTTTTCTCTTTATCCAATCATGCAAAGCGTCGTAACCGACTTTTTCACCCTTCCACTTGGGATGTATTTTTCCTATGCATTTACCTTTTCTATTTTCTCTTATTCTCTTCCTAATTTCTTCAGATGGATTCCAGCCAATCATCCTAGTTCTCATTTTTTCTCTTGTTTTTTCTGATACTTTTAGGCCAATATGAGATTCGCTCATTTTTCTCTTTGATTCTTCTGACCATTTTTTTCCTTTAATCCATGACTCTTGGCCCTTTTTAAACTGTCCACTATTTGGTTTTGTTCTTACATAAATTCCTGTTGGCATATTATTCCCCCCCCCCTGTTCCTTGCCCAACTTGCGAGAAAGGCAAGAACCAGGGGGCGCAAGTTAATTATTTATTTTGTTATTCGGATATGGCCGTCTCATCCTCATAAATCGGATTCCCTAAAGCGTCGTATCCCTTGATTACTCTTTTTCCGGTTTTATTCGGGTCGAAGAAATCTTCACCCTCTTCTTCGTTGAAATTGATGTTTTCGTCGAATTCGGGAGTTTCCAGTTCCGCAGGCGGAGCGATATCTACCGCCGCCACTTCCAACTCATCAGCCCGTCCTCCGTATTCGGTATATTTGGCCGCTAAAGTGTCCCTGAAGTTTTTCGCCCTGGCGTTGATTTCTGAAAGACTGCCAAACAGCTTGTTTAAATTTCGGTCACTCATCGCTTTGATGTCCGAATCTTTCCACCCGGATTTTTTCTTGCTCAATCGGTCAAGAGCCGACTTGGCTTCGTTGTAATCGTCGAGAGCCTGTTTTCTGGCGGTTTCTTCCCACTCATAAGCTTGCGCGCGTTCGATGTTGTATTTTTCCAAAGCTTGTTTGGCTTCCTGATTCTGTTTGGAAAATTCATCTCCGTAATTTGTGAGAACGCCAGCTCTTTGTTTTCCGACACTTTTACCCAATGCTCGCGCGGCTGCTCTTCCAGCACTTCCACTGCTGGCAACTCCTAGCATAACGTTGGTACTGGCTGTCTTATTTCGCAGATCTTCGGCCAAGCTATCCAGATCTTTTTTCTGATTTTGTTCAATCAATGTTTTATTTCCGGCAATCGCCGCTTCATTTTTTTGCTTATAAGCATCCAGAGATTTCAGGTATTGGTCTCGCACTTTTCCCAGGTTGGAAATGTAATTTTTGGAACTGCCCAATAATTTACTGGTTGATTTATAACTGTCCCCCATATCGTCCCAGCTCTTGCCGATATTGGCGATTATTTTTGAGTCGTTGGAAGATGATCCGCTGCCACTCCCACTGTTTGATTTGGAAGATGATCCGATGTCCGCCGGCTTTCCGGTAGCCTGGTTATATACGCTTATTAGGCTTTTTGGCTGATCAGAACTTCTTTTCTCAACAGGAAATTTCATGGCATTGCTGTTCACAATATTTTTGTAAAACAAATTATCATGCCCTGTGGTGGGTGTTTTGCCCGTAAATAGTTGATTTAACCGCTCTGATATTCCTAGATCTATCATTTTTTTGGTGTCATTCCGCTTGGCCGTGAAGGCAAGTCGGTTGACAATTTTGATTGATTAATTTATGCTTGCTTGTTATATTAAATTCATATGATTTTAAAAATTGTTAAAAAATTAGTTATTCCTGTGTCATTACTGGCTGTTACTTTTTTTGTTTATGCTCTTTTTAGATTTAATCAGGGAAAGGACATATTTTCTGATAACATGAACTATGCCGACCATACTCCAGTAAAGCTTATAGTATCTTTTCTAAACGAAGGAAAATCTATGGAGCCGACACTATATGATGGAGATGTTTTGTCCTATAACATTTCGCTCAAACCAGAGATTGGAAATATCGTTGCTTTTGATTGCTTCACCCCAAAATGCATCAATGGCAAAACCCCAAATAAAGTGAAACGTCTTATTAAAATTAATGAACAGGGTTGCTACTGGTTCGAGGGAGATAATAAGGACTTTTCTTGGGATTCTCGCAATTATGGTTATCTTTGTCCTCCCGATGATGTAAAGATACTAGGTGTCGTAATTCAATAATTTTTTGAATATTTTCTATGAACAGAAACAGCGATTATCTTGATGCGATATACAGAAAAGGTGAAAGACGGGATGCTTTTTGGTCAGGATTCGGGCTAGCAATAACCTTGGTGATCGTGATTGTTTTTGGAATAGCAAGTCTTGGATGGCTGTTTTTCCCTGCATTATTTTTAGTAGTTTCCCTCTTTTATCTATCCATTAAACTTTCTGATTATGTCCCCTTAGAAGCTTCACTTATCGCATCCGCCATGATTGGTTATGGAATATATTTCATCTATAAATATCTAACCGTCCCTGGGTTTTCTATTGTCAGCTGGATTTTTTAACTTTTCCAACCTTATCCACACCCACCTTATTTTTAATGTGCTATAATATAAACACTTGACCGCTTCTTTTGAATTTGATATATATAAACAACTTCTCTTGTAATAAAATTAAATAATAACTTCAAAACGAAATGGAAAATAAGATTGTTTTTTGGAGAGAAATAATAACTACTGGGCTACAGCTAGGCGGTGTCATTTTTATTGTTGTCGCTTGGGCCAGAGGTTGGTTTAAGGGCTTCAAAAAATTTACTGAATTTGCCTCAAAAGCAAACTGTTTCATGGATGAACTGCTTCCTGATTTTCTTGAATATCTATGCACAACCGATCGTGCGCCAAAAGATTTTTTAACTAAGTGGACTAAGCTCATATCGACCGGAGCAGTAAAGCGCAGCAGCCCGTTAGCAATAACTGATAAAGGGAGAGAACTCATTACTATGATTGGGCTCGACAGAGTATTTGAATCAAACAAGGAAAATTGGGCCAATCGCGTTAAGGAGAGTTTGGGAAAAGGTCTCAAAGATGGAAAAACAAATAAATACGATGTCGAGGAAATATCTATGAATGTTGTTATGAAGTTATTTACTGAAGGGGACTCGTGTTTTGATTCGATAAAAAACTATATGTTCGAAAATCCTGAAAAAATAAGAAAATCCGATTTATGTCTTTTAGCCTCTTTACTGCTACGCGATTATATTTTCAGAGAACATTCTGATTGGATAAATTAATTTTTTAAATAACTTTCATTTCTCTTGCCTGATAAGCGTCCACGATGTGGGCGCTTTTTCACGAAAGACAAACTATTTTTTCTTTCCTTTTCCTTTTTTCTTTCCTTTTTTCTCTGGAACAGCTTCAATGACTTTCGCATCTTTGATAGGAACAGAATTTTTGATTGCTTCTTGCTTTTCCTCATCGCTCATAGCTTCCCCTCTTTCCAAAGCTTTTTCGCTGACTTCTACCTCTAAAGTTGCATCTTCCTTGGTTTTTGGGTCCTCTTCCTCTAAAAAGCCTGCATAATCCTTTTTTTGACTATCAGTGAGGTAACTTTTTCGAGCGCGCAAAATAGACTTATCATAGTCATCTAGCGTACCAACCGGTTTGGCTAAAATCTCATCGAGATTTTTTTTAGACATTGCGTCCATATTTTTTTATTAATAATTATTTAATACTTATGGCCAGAGCGAACCAATCGCTCCAGCACAAAAATATTAAATTGTTAAGGAAACTAGGCAAAAGTCGCGAAGATAACTCCACCACACATGCGGCGGTCGTCAGCAACCTTAAATCCATAACCAAAGAGACCCTTGATCATATCGCCAAAGTTCGTCTGGTTATCTTTGGATTCAATCACATTGATCGGCTCGACGAATCCATATCCGGCAGTCAACCAATTAGCGTGACCAGTGATGCAGTAAATTCCAGTCGTATTATTTCCCTGGAACCATGCAGTAGGAGCGATATAAACTTCCAATCCATATGCTGAACCAACTCTACCTTTGACGATCGTTTCGTTAAAAGAAATATCAAGATCCTTATTGAATTCAGCAGCCTGGCGAAGCGCATTTTTGGCGCAAGCAGGAAGAAGAATGTATCGGCCTTCTTCTGGGACCGTCAGTTCGTCATTATCTCCATGAGCCTCATCGAACAGAGCGGCTGCTTTAGATAGGGTCGCTGCGATATTATCTTTGGTAATCGCAAGCACTGCCGCGGCTTGTATTTCAAAAGCTGTTCCGCCAGCGATAGCGCCTCCGTCATAAGAACTTGTCTGATCATCTTCATCGTTTTCGATTGTGATTTGAGAAGTGCTCTCGTAACTCTTAACCCTATACCATTTAGAATGACCGACTGCTTTAAATGGTTTTCCAACCATCGCAGCAGTGAATCCAGTCGCGGAATGAGTCACAACACCGGTCGTCACAGCCACTGTGCAAGTTCCAGTTGTGAAGCTAGTTCCTACCCAATTACCCGCTCCGGCGTCCGCATACATGGCCAACATGGCCTTATCCAGAAGCGCGATTAATTTACCTCCGGCGCTCTCCATGATGGATGATTTAGGGTTGGATACCGAGGAAGTAAAAACAGCGAGACTAGGAATTTTATCCTGCAACGCTTTGTAGGTTCCGATAGTAAGTGTGGAAACAACTTCCTTTATGTCGGTGAAACTCAAGTTAGACCCGGTGTAAGACTGCCATCCGTTAGAATGAAGGGAAGTAATAGTGAATTTCTGTCCCTTCTCCTTGATGGACTTGGTTGTTTTGGGATCATTATCCCCAGGGGTATAAAAATCCCTGTTTGTCAGTTTTCCAACAAAAGCTTTCTTGCGAGCGAGCTTGAGCACGGTCGCCATATACTTTATGCCGGTAACTGTCGTACCAAATGTTTGCATAAATTTTTAATTAAATTAACCTGATTATTCGTCACTGGGCTCATATCCCTCATCAAGCAATCTCTCGTATCGATCCGGATCATCGGTCCGAAGTTTATCGAACTCGGTCCAGGTCATTTTTTTCTCTTTGCTTGATGAATCATTGGAGGCTCCAACTGCTCCCGAAAGAGCCCTTTGTTTTCTTAATTCAGCCTCCTTTTTTTCATCGGCTTTCACTGATGAAATAGACTCTGTCACAGTTTCAAACGCTTCATCGACAGACATTCCTCCGTTGAAAAGCGTTTCCACTGCCTTGGCAAGTTTTGGATCGTACTTTTTCTTATTCGGAAATTTTTTCTTATTCTCCGGATCATCGGGAATAAGTTCGGTATGCTGATCGATAAAATCAACAAAATTTCCCAGTACCTTTTTAGTGTTCTCTTCCTCCAAAACTTCTTGCCGTATGGCCTCGCGCTTGGCATCTTCTATGGCCTCAAAATCTTCTTCCTCAAAATTGTTTTCTGAGGGCCGCTCACCTCTCAGTTTTTTTCTTTCGGCCAGATGAGTGTTGAGTGCAAAGATTTTGTCTTGCTGGGAATACTTCTTGAGATCCTCCAGCGCATCTTCTTCTGTCGGGATATTCGTCTCACCGCTCAAAATTAGATTTTGGCGATATACTTGAGCCAAACGCTTATCAAGGCGAGTCGGCCTAGGATCCGGAGAGGCTATCTTAGGAAGATTTATCTCCTTTTCCTCATCGGACTTTCCTTGATTATCGACCTCAGGCTTATCGCCTGGTTCCTCTTTTTCTTCTTCTTGACCTTCAGCGGGCATGGGAGGAACTCCAAACTCACTTAGATCTTCGTTTTCGTCGACGTTCTCCTCTACCGCGGGAGTAACGACTTCATCGACTACTGGCTTTTCTTCTGTTGGTTGTGCGCCACCATCTTGCGATTTTTCTATTTCCATATTTTTTCATCCCTATACGGGGACGTTACGAATTATTTTTCAAGGTTCTGCTTAGCGCAGAAACACCCGCCTCTGCCATTGGCGGAAGTTCCTACTGGCTTTTATTTTCTGATTCTTTTTTTTCGTCTTTTTCAATGCTTTTTTTGGCTGCGTATGTCGTTTTGACCTCACTTATGAACGATCGGATAAATTCAATCGCCAATCTTCTGCCGTCTATAACTGAACACCGGACAGCCAGCGAAGTGCTATCGTCAAACTCCGGATACTCGAGAAGCTCGGCAATCATTGCATCTGCTCGATCTTCCATAATTTCCCAGCCAGGCATGCTGACAAGGCTGGCGAGTTGAGAATCGAGCACGGACGTGTCATATTTTTCGCTGATGCGTTTCTTGATGCGATCGTCCATTCGTTTATGCAGTTTTGATATTTCTTCGCTAGTCATTGGATTGAGTGTGGTTATTGATTATCTGCCAGCGCCTCGGCTGGAATATTTTCAGAAACTTCTGGTGGGATTACGCCTTCTTTGATCGTTGCTCCGTCGCTTCCGACACCGGCCACGCTTTCCGGATTTTCATTAGTGATGATGATCTTGTCAGCGTCTTTTATTCCATCGTCCAACATGGCTCGCTTGAATGCCGCGCCCTGGTCGAATGTCTGACCGTTTGCGGCGAAACTCTCCTTGATTCCTGGATATTTATTGTAAGTTTCAACGTATCCCATCAATTTCACTCCAGTATCGTCTTTTTTCATCAGGGTACTTCCTTCGTCGCAGATATAGATGTATTCTCCTTCCAAGGCTTTCGGATCCACCGAAGCAGATCCACTAGTAGCAAAATCGGCTCCGAAAACGGCAAAATCTTCTTTCGGATATGCTTCTTGGATTTGTTTGAATGATTTTCCAAATAATTTGAAGGAATATTCATTTATGCCTTTTTTAGCAATCATGTTAGCCATGATTGTGTTGACCCGAGTGATGAAAATTTCCATCATAAACGTGTCCCAGGCATCGCGCGATCCTTGTCGGGCTCCTTGTTTTCTGATGGCTTCCGGAGTTTTGCCAAAACCAGGATCCACGCTCGTTGCCACACCAGTGTCAGTATCAGCACCGATGGACATCAACCGGCCTTTGTTTATCTGATAGGTTGTCTGATATGTGGCTAATCCATCAGGCGAAACATTTTGCGGCTTAATGGCGTTAACTTCGCCATCTTTCACGAACCACTTTGCAGAAGGCTTTCTGACTATGGAGGATAAAACTACTTTTTCGGGATCCATTACAATGGGAGGCTTATATGACATCTCCATCCCCTCCTGATAAAGCAGATCGTTTGAATCAATTTTTCTTTGTGTCCCATGTCCCCTATCGAAATCAGATAGCCCGCCCAATTTATCCAGACTCGGGTATTGCATCTTGAGAGCTATCGGAATCCCGGGATAATAATCTTTCTCATTGACCAGAAGTAAATCCTCTTTCGTGAATGGGGCATAAACTTGCCAATCTCCATTAGATAGAAATCTGTGACGCAGAGTGATTCCGGTTTTTGTTTTTTCTACTTCTTCCGGTGATCGCTCATCTGTTGGTGTTCCCGGACCCTCATCTTCGGCATTTTTAAGAACGGCATCGATATTCTTCCAAACTCCCTTATCTCGTTTTTTTAGCCATTCCTTGGAAACCTCCGTATCGATGAAGCAATAATCCATATCTTCAATGGCTGTTTTGCCTGGTTGTGGGCGGAATCTTCTCGGATGGATCAATATCAGATCCGGACCAGTATATTTATCAGTGACTTTCCAGTCGATGAAGGCCGGGATATACGGAAAGGATCTGGAATACATATCCACCATGCGATATTTCAAAAGTAATGGGCCACCTGTGTTGGCATTCGGAATAACGCCGTGCTCAAAATACAGGTTCATTGCCATGTTGGCGGAAGTCTTTCCGTTGTAGTTGTAAAATCTTCCGCTCGACATCTGTGCCATAACTCGACACGATCCATCAATGGCTAAGGTTGTCAATTCTCCTGAAGAAAGGATTGTTTTTGTTTTGTCATTCGGATCTTTATATCTGCCAGCAAAAAGTTCATCACGCTCATCCCATGTGAAGTTTTTATCTCGAACTTCCTTTATCGCAGTTTCCGCTTTTAAATATTGTTCTCCAATTTCGTCGAGAAGTTTCTTTTCATCCTCTTTTTTCTTTGCCTCAATATCTTCCTTTTTTTCAGTTGTATTTTTCTCGTTGTTCATTATTTTTTAGACAACAAAAAAAGGGCTAGGAAATTAGCCGAATGTTTCAGCTTCTTTCCTAGCCCTTTAATCCTTTTAGCTAGCTTGGTGTATTTCAACCAAATTGTATCTCAACTATAACAGATAACCAATTTTTGTCAACGGGCTCTTTTTTTAAGCTTTTTCCGCATGAAAATGTTGCAATCAAATTTTTGTTTGAAAGTAAGCTCGATTACCAATAGATCTGTATTTCCTCCCCAATTTTCAGCTTCCAAAGCATCGTAGATATCTTGGACAATTTTATCTTTTTCTCTTTCATCCCTTGGACTTTCTGTCATAAAATTTTGTTTTTATATATTGAAAATGATTTTATTAGTGGTATTTGTATTTTGATGTTATCCAGGAAAACATACGACTGCTTTTTGTCTAAAAACTTTCCGACAATCTTCTG
>Ga0209639_1002736_pt1 | contig 13126 bp, 8 predicted proteins | sample EPASupsiteHSE605_FD_187268 | JGI IMG/M metagenome (GOLD analysis project Ga0209639, IMG submission 187268) | Bioremediated contaminated groundwater from EPA Superfund site, New Mexico - Sample HSE6-05 (SPAdes) (version 2) | ecosystem: Environmental > Aquatic > Deep subsurface > Groundwater >...
ACACTCCGTGAGACCATATCCAACATAAATTGGAATACCAAAAGCTTTAAAATCCTCAACAACATCTGGTCTGATTGCAGCTGCTCCAACAATTCCAAGCCTAAGTTTTCCACCAAAGTTCTTTTTAATCTCACCGAAGACTTTATCATTAAGGCTAACGCCAAATGCGTTACCTACATTCGTTATTGCTTTTCCAAGAGAGAATGCAAGCTTTCCACCGCGTTTTTCTGATGCTGCTTTCATAATTCTTGCATGAATCTTTTCAAACATCAAAGGCACACTTACAAATACTGTTGGCTCAAACTCCTGCATGTTTTTCATAAGCTTTAAAAGCCCTTCACAAAAAGCTATGGTTCCACCAGTATAAAGTGGCAACAAAAAACCAAGCGTGCATTCATAAGTATGGTGAATTGGCAGTACAGACAAAAATCTGTCACCAGGTCCTGAATGAACTATGCTACTCGTTGCCATAATTACAAAGCAAATGTTAGTATGGCTGAGCATTACGCCCTTTGCTAGTCCAGTTGTACCCGAAGTAAATATAAGTGACGTTAGTGCATCTGAATCAATCTCTGCGTTAAGATATTCATTTGCTCCGCTTTCAAGCAATTCTTTACCTTTTCTCATAATCTTATCATAAGACAGGATGTCACTCTCATCATCTTCAATATCAAATAAAACTATTTTGAGATTTGGGTTAAGCTCACTTCTGTGCTCTTCAATTTTCTTATAAGCATCAGCATCAACTAAAATAAGGCTTGCTTCTGAAACAGAGAGAATTGTTTTAACATCTGTAAACAAAAGCTCTTTATCAATGGGCACAATTACACCAAGACCACTTGTTACCGCAAGATATGATACAGACCATTTATAAGAGTTTTTCCCCATAACGGCAACCTTTTCACCTTTTAGTCCCATCGACCACAATGCGGTTCCCAAAGCTCTAATATCAGCTTGTAGTTGCTTATAAGATACATTGTAATATTCACCTTGCGAATTTTTTAGCATATATGCTGTTTGATCTCCAAACAGCTCTACGCTTTGGTTGACAAGGTCACGAAAGTCCCTTATCTTTCTTACATCATAAAGCGCAACATTGTTGTTCATCTTAGCCTCCAAAGTATACAGTTTTTAGTATTTTATATAAAAAATAGTTGTAATCAAATTAAATGCTATATAACAGCAAATTTATTTTGCTGTTATAACTATGTATAAACAAATTTATTTGCTTTAAATTAACAACAAAGAAAATTGTACATTACCCGAATTATATAATTAATTTTTATAATAAGTTGTTAGACTTTGGAGTATTTACTATCCCACTTTAAAAATTCTATCATATTATATAATAGAATTTTAATCATCTTTAAAGCAACTATTTTAAGTATTATCCCACTTGCAATTAAACTCTGTAAGCAGAAAAAATTTTTACCACACATATTAATAACAAGCATAACACACTATAATTCTTACAAGTTTATTAATCTTATATTGCTTTTAAAATTATATTTCATACATCTCTATATAGTTTGTGAATGATGTTTTTAAATATTAATGATAGATATTATACCATAATATAGCAACCCATTCAAACAAAAAGTATGTACAGTATAACATTCGTACAAATACACATAATAACACATGGAGGTGTAGTTAACTTGAATAAAAGACAAAATAACCAAAAACCAAACAAACATCCCATTACAGGCGCTTACATTACTCAGCCAATAAGCCAGGCTGACAGCCGTACACCAGACTCTAAAGTTGCATTACCAGATGACCCTAATGTCTCTATGAATCGTGATTGGATTATCGAAAATAAAAAGTGAATGTCAAAGCAAAAACACTCCAGCTATTTTGATTATAGAAAATCTTCTAATAATCAAAATAGTTGGAGCTTATTTTTTACCAAGAATGTATTTGCTTTGGGTTTGCAAATATTTCATCAAGCTTTTTTATAAACGGAACAACATCACCAAAATCAAGAGCACGATGATCAAATGCTATTGTAATTGGCATGATTTTGCGAATACCAATCAGTTTTTTTTCATCATTATCTATATATACACCAGGTTGTTCCTGTACTGCACTTATTCCGATAGCAACAAGTTGCGGAGGAATAATTTCAATCAAATTTAGCTCTCCCTTTTGCTCTTTATAAAGAGATCCTATGTTGGTAATCGTTATCGTACCCTGTTCTATATCCGACTTTGTTAACTTTTGTTCAGGTGGTATTTTATTATATTCAAGCTTTTCCCTGCCTCTTAAAGTTTTAACTTTGTTTTTACCTGTTTTAGAGCCTATAAGACGTGACAATGTTTTTATAACTTGCCCATTTTTAAGTGCTGAAATAGTATTGTCCAATGACACTTCGAACATAACCTCGTTAAGGTTAGTTTTTTCTATTCTTTTTGCAACATCTTCTATATAATTTGCCATCTCATCCAAAGTCTTATTATCAAAGTTTTTTAGATTTATAGTCATCATTTCGCCTGTTGGAAGCACCCATGGCATGGATATATTTATATCCTCAATCTGCCTTACGCTCCCTCTTACAAGATGTCTTTTAAAATCTATATGACCGTTTATCTGCGGTGCGGCTTTTATACCTTCTGTCATTACCTTTAACATAAGAGTATTTATTGTTATTTTCTTTTCTCTTTCACCTTTACTGTTAAGTGTTAAATACTCCTCAATAAAATCCGTTACATCAGGTTTATATGTATATACTGCGTGGGGAATTGTTTCCCACGATTCAGTCGTCATATTTGCTACTATTTTCCTTTGGATTCCAAATTCTATTGTTTTTGTTGTTTTGAGCCCTTTGATTTCGTTATTCACAAACTCACACTTCCTTTACATATATATTAATTTGATATGCAAAATTTACAGTAGAATATTAAATTAATATATTACTTCTGCTAATACTTCTTTGCCATAAGCTTTGCTGCCTTATAAATATCTCCACAGCCAAGAGTGATTATCAAATCACCTTTTTTAGCATTTTGGGTTACATAATCAGCAACTTCTTCAAATGTATTAAACCAAACACTGCCTGGAATTTTGTCGGTTAAATCCTGTGTTTTAATTCCATAGGTATTAACTTCTCTTGAGCCCATTATCTCTGTAAGCACTGCATGGTCAGGTATTTGCAGAACATTTGCAAAATCATCCAGAAGCATTGATGTTCTTGAAAAAGTAAATGGCTGAAAAACTGCCCAAACCTCGTTATATTCCATTTGCATTACAGCGTTTAAAGTTGCTTTAAGCTCTGCAGGATGATGAGCATAATCATCTGCAATTGTTATGCCATTGAATTCACCAATAATTTCAAATCTTCTGCCCGCTCCCTTAAATTCCTCAAGTGCCTGAGAAATATAAGTAAATTCTGCACCAGCATCAATCGCAGCTGCTATTGCCGCAAGAGCATTTAAAACATTATGTTCGCCCGGAACATTAAGCTTTATGTTACCAAGAAATTTGCCCTTATGATAAACATCAAACTGCGGGAAAGCACCACGGTTAAACTTTATGTTGCTTGCAGTATAATCATTTTTATCATCAAGACCAAAAGTTATTATTTGCTTATCGGTTATGCCATTAATTGCTTTCATTGTTTTAGTGTCATCACCATTTGCTATTATCAGCCTTGTTGCAAGATTTGCAAATTTTGTGAATGATGCTATTAGATTATCAACAGTTTTAAAATAGTCCAAATGATCCTCATCAATATTGAGAATTACGGCAACATCAGGTGACAATTCAAGAAAAGTATCAACAAACTCACAAGCCTCACAAACCATTGTTTCACTCTTGCCTACTCTGCCGTGGCTGTCAATAAGAGGAAGCTTACCGCCAATTACTGCTGTTGGGTCAACTTTTGCAGTAATAAGTATTTGAGTTAACATTGAGGTCGCTGTTGTTTTTCCATGTGTTCCACAAATTCCAACACAGTTGTTATACATTCTTGTGATTGCACCAAAAAACTTTGAGCGTTCAAATGTTGGAATTCCCGACTGCTTTGCCGCTACAAGTTCAGGATTATCCTGCAAAAGTGCTGCTGTATAAACAATCATTTCTGAACCTTCTATGTTTTCTGCTTTTTGCCCCATTGTTATTTTGACTCCGAGTGAACGCAACTTATCGATATTATCGCCCTCATTATTATCAGAGCCTGTTATATCATAGCCTTCACCCAATAAAATTTCGGCGAGAGGGCACATACCCGAACCGCCGATTCCTATAAAATGTACTTTTTTTATACTTTTCAACAGGTTATCTATTTCAAACAAAACCTTACCCCCGATATAATTACAATTACACATAATATTATATTGCAAACCAAGTAAAAAATAAACAGTTTTATCAAATATTTTCAATTTATTGTTTATTTTTGTTTTTGGGCTCGATAACCTTTTTTATTACTATTTCATAGAATGGTGTAAATCCAACGACGGAGGTTTACATAATGAAAGAGCCTAAGAGATTCTTAACCATAGGTGGAGATGTTCGCCAAATATATATGACACAAAATCTTAATGAAAGGGGATTTATTGCCAACGCATATGGATTTGATACTCTAAAGCATATAAATGTACCCCGTTTTAACTATACGGATTTGAAGTCTGCGATAAACGACTGTGATGCAATTGTTTTGCCTTTGCCAATGAGCCGTGATGTAATTAACCTTAACTGCCCATATTTCAGCAGCGAAATAAATCTTGATGAATTATCACAGCTTTTGAATCGTAATCACACTGTGTTTGGCGGTATGCTTACAAAAACTTTTAAAAACACTCTTTTTGAGCGTGGTGTTTCATTTTTTGATTATTTTGATAGAGAAGAATTAATTGTTAAAAACGCTGTCCCCACCGCTCAAGGTGTTATTAAGCTTATTATGGATGAAATGCCAATTACTGTACACGGCTCTAAAATAGCTGTTACAGGTTTTGGCAGGACTTCACGCGTTTTAGTTCGTATGCTAAAGGGACTTGGTGCTGATGTAACTGTTGCAGCACGAAGTTACGGTGCTCTTGCATTTGCAGAAATCGAAGGATGCAGACCTGTAACCTTTGCAGATTTAGATAAGGCTGCTGTTAAACTTGACATTATTATTAATACTGTTCCATCGCTTGTGATTGACGAGCAGATTTTGCGTTCACTAAAAAAAGACTGCATGATTATTGAAATCGCCTCTGACCCATATGGAATTGATTTTGAGCAAGCTGAAAACTATGGGCTTAAAGTTATCCGTGCAGGTTCATTGCCTGGAAAAGCGGCACCAAAAACAGCAGGGGAGATTATTGCCGATGCAATTTTAAACATTATCAAGGAGGAAATTACATGACGAATGCCACAGCTGGCTTTGCGATATGTGGCTCATTTTGTACCTTTTCTCAAGTTATTCCACAAATTTATGTGTTACTTGAAAACGGGTTTAATGTTGTACCTATTATGTCGGAAGCGGCTTTTAGTATAGATACCAGATTTGGAAAAGCCAGTGACTTTATAAATGAAATTGAAACTCTATGTAATCAAAAAATTATAAGCACAATAAACGAAGCAGAACCAATTGGCCCGAAGGCATTACTTGACATACTGGTGATTGCACCATGTACGGGTAACACACTTGGCAAGCTTGCAAATGGAATTACTGATACATCTGTAACAATGGCGGCAAAAGCACATTTACGAAACAATCGTCCTCTTGTTATCGGAGTTTCTACAAACGATGCACTTGGTGCTAGCGCACGAAACATAGGTCACCTTTTTAACTGCAAAAACATTTATTTTATACCAATGAAGCAAGACAATTGCGAAAAAAAGCCAAACTCTGTTGTTGCGGATTTTGGGCAAACGCTCGAGACAGTGCAGCAAGCTTTGCTTGGCAAGCAAATTCAGCCACTACTTCTATTATAGGCCATGATACTTCTTTTGAGGGTTACAACGAATTTTTCTTGTTGTATTTCGTTCATTTCTTTTGCAACCGAGAAACGAACACGAGGGGGAAACAACCTGTAACTAGTTACTTTGTTTTCTCCTCTCCCTCATTTTATAAAATTTATATGATTATATATTTTTATACACAGTCTGTGTCCTATTTTTCTGTCGAAAAAGTCTTTAAAATATGATATACTCGTTTTGTAGTTTTTAAAGGGCGGTGTTACAATGCTTCATTTTATTACAGGGCGAGCAGGAAGTGGCAAGACAAGCTATGTTCGCAATACACTTGCACAGCTTGTAAAAAATGGAACGGACGGAATGATTCTTATTGTTCCCGAACAATTCTCGTTTGAAAGCGAGCGTTCAATGCTTTCTATGCTTGGTGCAAAAGATGTTCTTAAAATTGAAATATTAAGCTTTAGTAGGCTTGCTGAATGTGTATTTGCACAGATTGGCGGTGAATTTAAAAGCCATATAGATGACGGTGGTAAAATTATTTTGATGTCACTTGCCCTTGAAAGCGTTAAGGACGAGTTAGTTTTATATGCTAAATATGTTCACCGCGCAACTTTGGCACAAGATTTTTTACGCTTATGCACCGAATTTAAGCAGAGCAACATTTCACCAGATGATTTAATGCTTGCTTCAAAGTCTATGGACGAATGCACTCTTAAACAAAAGCTTTATGAAATTTCAATTATCATGTCCGCTTACAACGCTTTATTAGCAAGAGCGTATACAGATGAGCTTAATATGCTCACACATCTTTGTGATGCCTTGCTAACACATAAATATTTTGATGGACGCTGTGTTGTCATCGATGCGTTCAAAGGATTTACCGAGCAAGAATTTGAAGTTATTTCTCGCATTATGTGTCAAGCAGACGATGTTTATATAACTCTTACTACTGACGATATTTTCGGTAAGGATGATGAGACAGGGCTTTTTTCTTGTGTTAATCAGACAGCCAAAAAGTTGCTTAAAATAGCAAAAGAAAATAACATTCAAGTTATAAATGATATAAAACTACCACTTGATAACCCTGTTAGATTTAAAAATGATGCTCTTGCACATTTGGAACAAAATCTATTTTCACCTGCATATGATGAATTTGAATATCAGAGCAATGGAATCACACTTTGCTGTGCCTCAAACAAGGCGAATGAATGTGACTTTGTTGCCGCAAATGCAAAGAGATTGATGCGTACCAAAGGTATTCGTTGCCGTGAAATGGCAGTTATTGCAAGAGACTCAAACGAATATAAAAAAGAGCTTGTAAGTGCATTTAAAAAATACGGCATACCTGTTTTTGAGGATGAAAGACAGCCAATAACTTCCCAACCTCTCATAACTCTTGTTCGCTGTGCTTTTGAAATTGCCTCAAACGGATTTTCTACGGACAGGCTTATGAGATACCTTAAAACGGGGCTTGTTGGTATTTGCGATGAAAATATTTCAATTGCCGAAAACTATGCACTTATGTGGAAAATCGGTGCACAAGGATGGAAAAATGAATGGACTCAGCATCCCGATGGATTTGGTATATCTGTTAGCGAAAAATCGTCTATAATGCTTGAAAGACTTAATGATATTCGAAGGAATGCTGTTACTCCTCTTATCAAATTCAAAAATGCGTGCACAGATGCAAGTGGCGAGCAAATTGCACAGGCTGTTTATACTTTGCTGTGTGAAATAAATGCAGCTGAAAACCTAAAATATCTTGCTATACTTTTTGAAAAAAACGGCAACCTTACACTTTCACTTGAACAAGAGCGAGTATGGGACATGCTTATGACTATTCTTGATAGATTGGCAACCACAATAGGAAGTGCAAACATTAACATTGCACGCTGTGCAGAGCTTTTCGACTGTGTTTTGTCTGTTTATGATATGGGCTCTATTCCGCAGGGGCTTGATGAAATAACCATTGGTTCAGCGGACAGAATAAGGCTTGCATCACCAACGGTTGTTTTTATTGTTGGTGCAAATGAGGGTGTGTTTCCTCAAAATCCTAGCAGTAAAGGAATGCTTAATGATTCTGACAGACGTAGGCTTATTGAACTTGGTGTTGAGGTTGCAAAGCCAAGTGAATTCAAGGCGTCTGAAGAGCGGTTTATAGCATACAACGCATTGTGCAGTGCACAGGAAGAACTATTTGTTACATATTCACGCTGTGCCCCTTCTGGAGAGGTCTTATCCCCTTCTGTTATTGTTTCGGAGATTACACAGCTTTTACCCAAATGTAATATGTTTTGTACAGATGAGCTTGACGAACTCAGCTTTATTGAGAGCGACAAATCAGCATTTGAAGTTTGTGCAAAGTCTTATAATACCGACAGCAAACTTTCTGCAACACTTAAAGAATATTTAAAAAACAATGAAGAGTATGGTAAAAAGCTGAATGCTTTGGAGCGTGTATCCAAGAACAGTGCAATGCAATTTGAAGACTCGCAAAATGCTGTTGACCTGTTTGGCAAGGATATGTATATGTCAGCTTCAAAGATTGAAACCTATTACAAATGCCCATTTGAATATTTTTGCAAATATGGCATAAAAGCAACACCACGAAAAGTTGCAGAGCTTGACCCAATGCAGAGCGGAACAATAACCCACCATGTTTTGGAACAAATCATTAAAAAGCATGGTAAAGATGAATTATGTGCAATGACAAATGCACAGCGTGAAGAAGAGATTAAATCCCTTTTAACCGAATATCTTAATGATAAAATGGGTGGACTTAGCGAAAAGAGCAAGAGATTTGAATATCTGTTTTTCCGCCTTTGCCGTACTCTTTGCGAAGTGCTTAACAGATTGTGTAACGAATTTGAAATTTTGCAGTTTGAACCTGTTGACTTTGAACTTAAAATTGACAATGACGGTGAAATTAAGCCCTATACTCTTGAACTTCCTGACGGCGGAGTGCTTAAAATAATTGGCAGTATTGACCGTGTTGATATGTTTAAAAAAGATGATGAGACATATATAAGAGTTGTTGACTATAAATCAGGTAACAAGAATTTTTTGCTCAGCGATGTTTTATATGGTCTTAACATGCAAATGCTTATTTATTTGTTTGCAGTTGCAAAAAATGGTGACGAGCGTTATGGCAATGTTATTCCAAGCGGAATTTTATATTATCCCGCAAAAATGAGCGTAAGCAAACTGCCAAGGGAAAGCAGTGAAGATGATATAGCAAGGCAAAAAATCAAAGATGGAAAATGCAATGGTATGTTGCTTCAAAACATCAATGTTTTAAACGCTATGGAAAAAGACCTTGGTGGCAAATTTATTCCTGCATCTTTAAACAAAAAAGGTGAGCTTTGTGGCACTTTAATTTCTCTTAATCAGCTTGGAGAACTCAATCGCCGTGTTGATGAAATTCTGTGTGAAATGACAACATCACTGCATAATGGTAAAATTCCTGCCTATCCCGTCTTTGGAAAGAACTATGACAAAACCTGTGAATATTGTGACTACAGAAGTGTTTGTGGATTTGAACCAACTGATATCATGCGTGAAATTGAAGAACTAAAACATGATGATGCTTTGAATATTTTAAATGGAGGTGATAATGATGAGCAGACAATGGACTAATGAGCAAAAGAATGCTATTGAAGCACTCGGTGGCACTTTGCTTGTTTCAGCCGCCGCAGGATCTGGCAAAACTGCCGTTTTGGTTGAGCGTGTTATAAACAGGCTAACAGACACTATAAATCCATGCGATGCAGACAAACTGCTTATTGTTACATTCACCCGTGCTGCAACATCCGAAATGCGTGAAAGAATAGGTGCGGCACTTGCACAGCATTTAAAATCCAACCCCGCTAACACACATCTTTTGCGTCAGCAAATGCTTTTGCCTAACGCAAGCATTTGCACTATTGACAGTTTTTGTAATGACCTTGTACGGGAGAATTTTCATAATCTTAACATAAGTCCAGACTTTAAAATGATTGACCAAAGTGAGCGTTCCTTGCTTGCTGTTGATGCGGCGAATGAAATTATTGAAGAACTTTATTCACAGGATAGTCCTGAATTCAAAGAGCTTGTTGAGCTTTTATTTAGAGGTCGTGACGACGCAGAACTTGCGAAATGTATTATGCGACTTTATGAATTTTCTCAAGCATATGCATTTCCGCAAAAATGGCTTGAAGATGCACAAAACTCTTATTGTGTTACAGATAATTTAGCAAAAAGCAGTTGGGAAACTATTGTACTTGATTATATTGTTAATGCCCTTGATTATTGTAAGATGCTTTTGAATAGTTCACTTGAAATAATGTGCGAAGATGAAGTTGTGTTGCAAAAATATTCTGATGCCTTTAATTCTGACCTCAATCAAATAAAAGTTATTATCGATTTTGCAAAAAGCAATGATTGGGATAACGTTTACAACAAAATTAGTAGTTTTGATTTTATTAGGCTCGGTACACTTCCAAGAGGATATGAAAGTTCTGTTAAAACAATTGTGGTTGCACGCAGAGATATTGTAAAAGACATGATAAAGAAAAAGCTTTTGCCCGTTATGTGCTGTAGCTCACAGGATTTTGCTGATGACCTTATTTACCTTCGTCCAATTGTTTGCAAGTTATTTGAGGCTGTTTCTCTTTTTGCTCAGAGATTTAGTGAAAAAAAGAGAGAAAAAAATTCGCTTGACTTTTCAGATATTACTCATCTTGCTATTGAGCTTCTTGTGAACGAAAAAGATGACAAATTTGAAAGAACTGAGCTTGCTCAAGAGCTCTCACAAAGATATGTTGAAATTCTGCTAGACGAATATCAGGACACAAACATGGCACAGGATATGCTGTTTTCTTCCATATCTCGTGACAATAACAACCTGTTTATGGTTGGTGATGTTAAGCAAAGCATTTATCGTTTTAGGCAAGCCATGCCCGAAATATTTATAGAAAAGCGTGACAGATTCCCAATTTATAAAAACGGCAACTACCCTGCTCTTATAAATCTTGATAAAAACTTCCGTAGCAGAAGTGGCGTTGTTGGAATGGTTAACTTTGTTTTTTCACAACTTATGAGCCGTGAAGTTGGAGAAGTTTGCTATGACGAAACAGAAGAATTAAAGTTTGGTGCCGATTATTCAAAGCATGATAATGCTGATGCCGAACTGCACATTTTGGATATAAGCAGAAAAAAAGAAACTGGCGAAAAAACCACAGAGATTGAAGCGAGATATGTTGCACAAGTAATTTCCAAAATGCTTGCAAGTGGCTTTTGCGTCAAAAGTAACAGCGGTGGTGAGCGACCTGTAGCATACGGTGATTTTTGTATTCTTTTACGAAGTACCAAAGGGCGTTCGGAAGTTTATGCAAAAGAACTTTTAAACTGTGGAATTCCAGCTTATACTGAAAGCTCCGGAGGATTTTTCTCCACCTATGAAGTTCAAGTTATGCTCTCACTCCTTAGGGTACTTGATAATCCTGTGTGCGACATCCCCCTGCTTTCTGTTATGATGTCACCTATTTATGCCTTTTCGCCTGATGCTGTTTCAAAGATAAGATTAATAGACAGAAACATACCGCTTTATAATTGCGTAGTTATTTGTGCACAGAATGGAAATGAGCGTTGCAAAAACTTTTTAAACGAACTTGAAATTCTGCGAAGATTTTCTGCCGCATTACCCGTTTCCGAACTGATACGCAAGGTTTATGAGCAAACTGATTACCTCTGCCTTGCACTGGCTATGAATAACGGTGAAAGTAGATGTGCAAACCTTAATCTTTTATTGCAGTATGCAGACAATTTTGACGTAGGACAAGCAAATGGACTTTCTGCATTCATACGTTACATAGACAAGCTTGAAGAAAAGGGGATTGAGCTTTCAAGTGCCTCAACAATTTCTCCTAATGCAAATGTTGTGCGTATTATGAGCATACATAAGAGCAAAGGACTTGAGTTTCCTGTTTGCATTATTGCTAACTGCTCTGGAAAGTTTAACAAAGAATCGCTTAAAAATAATATGATTTTGCATTCTAAAATAGGTGTTGGCGTAACGAGAAGAAACACGCAAAAAATGCATGAATTTCCTACCGTTATGCACACTGCAGCAAAGCTTGCAGTTGAACACGATGAAATTTCAGAAGAGATGCGTGTTTTGTATGTTGCAATGACCAGAGCAAAGGAAAAAATTATTACTGTTTTACCTCTTGAAAATGTTCAAAATAAGCTTGCATCTGTTAGTGCAAACATTTTGCAAAGTGACAATATCCCTGCATTTGCAGTGCAAAAAAGTCAAAGTTATGCAGACTGGCTACTGTGTGCCACACTTCGTCATCCAGATGCTATTAAACTGCGTGAGCTTTTGCCAGAAGTTGAAATCGACACAGTTACTGCTGACTTTAAGCTTGACGTTATTTTGGGTACAAGTGAATATAACGAAAGCATAGAAGAACGAGAATTTTTATGCTCTGCCGATGATGCATTACTAAATGAAATTAAAGAACGTACGCAGTATAAATACCCATTTATAGCACTTGAGACTGTTACTGCAAAACGTGCAGCATCACAGCATGATGCAGGTGTTCTTGATACTGAATATTTCGCAACTTCACGCCCTGCGTTCATGAGCAAGAACGGACTTACCCCTGCACAACGTGGAACAGCACTTCATAAATTTATGCAGTTTGCAAGCTATGAAAACGCACAAAGTAATTCTAAATTGGAGCTTGAAAGGCTTTCTAAATTGGGCTTTTTGAGTGATGAAGAAGCAACCGCCATAGACCTTGCAAAGGTTGATGCATTTTTCAGTTCTCCACTTGCACAGCGTATATTTAAAAGTGAGCAAGTTATGAGAGAAAAGAAGTTTGCCGTTAATCTACCCGTTAATTACTTTGAACCGTCACTTGATGAGAAATTTGCAAACGAGCAAGTTCTTGTACAGGGAATCGCCGACTGTGCCTTTGTTGAGAACGGAAAGCTTGTTATACTTGACTACAAAACCGACAGAATAAAAGACCTTGGCTCTCTTGCAGAAAGATACAAATCGCAGCTTGAGATATACTGTAAGGCTTTGAGCGAATGTACAGGGTTTGAAATAAAAGAGGCATTGTTGTACTCGTTTGAACTTGGGGATAGCGTGAGGGTATTTTGATTGTTTTATATATTAAAAGCATAAAATAACAACTTTATTAAAACGAACCGTAAAGGAGTTACGGGGAAACCCGAC
>Ga0209639_1002741_pt1 | contig 13112 bp, 9 predicted proteins | sample EPASupsiteHSE605_FD_187268 | JGI IMG/M metagenome (GOLD analysis project Ga0209639, IMG submission 187268) | Bioremediated contaminated groundwater from EPA Superfund site, New Mexico - Sample HSE6-05 (SPAdes) (version 2) | ecosystem: Environmental > Aquatic > Deep subsurface > Groundwater >...
ATATAATCAAGGTCAGTACATTTGGACGGCGTTGTAGACATAACTCTAATTATATTTATAATTTTTATATTATAAATAATATTTTAAATGATTTTAAGTTCATGGTGATGCAAGTGCGTAAGTCCTATATATATTCGGTTGTTTGTCAAAATTTATAATTAAATGTTAACCAATTAGCGTACGCCGTTTTAAATAAAGAATTCTTCACTTTTTATTTATAAGGTGGGAATTTACTTGCGGCATTTGATCATATATAAGCTTTATATCCAAATTATCTAACAATCAAAGATTAGGAAATAATTTCAGACTCGAAATTAGTTTGAAAATTGTATTGTTCGAGAGTTTACACATAAAACTTATAAAGAGTTGGAAAAAAGGAGTTTATGGAGTTTGGAAGTAATTTTCCGATACGACCCGAACTCCATAAAGTATGCCCTAAGAGGCAGTGATCATGTTAGCTGTGCGTCTATTTAAGCTTGCCTGATTCTACCTCCTAGGGTTAAAGGGAGTATAAAATATGATATACAATAAAAGTGGAACAGGCATACTTATTTTAGCAATGCTACTGGTTGGTATTGCGTTGATACCAGCTGCGAGTGCACAAGAAGAAAAAGACTATAGTGTAAATGTTGAGAAAGCCTTTGAGCACGCAAATGCACACATGATACACTTTATCGCAACTAACACACCAGGATTTGAAAACTGGACAGAGGCATCTATTGATCCTAAACCATTAGAGCTTTATGATCCAACCGGTCAAAAATTATATTATCAATTTTCTGTATATAAAAACAGTAGCCTAATAGGTAGAATCGACATTGGTGCCGATAAAAAGATGGGACACTCAGTACAACTCGTCGAACTTGATTCAAAACCTTTTGATGCTACTGAAGCCATGAAAAAATCAATCGAAATCGCCAAAAATGAATATCCAGATGGAAAAATTAAGTCAACCCAGATGGTTGCATACGATTATCCTGCTATAGGAGCGATGACCATAGTAAAGGACAAAACAACAGGAGATGAACACCGGATATTTGTAGATGTATATACCCTTGAAGTGATACCAGATGAACCTGCAACTGAAACAGAGCCAGGAATTTGGTCAATATATGAACAAAGATTGAAGAACGGGATAGACAAGAATCTAAAGAACTGGCAGGAAAGTGATAATCTTACTAAATCTATAGAACAAGCAGCAACTAATAAAGGAGTTAATATTAATGTGGCAGTCACTGAAGATAATATTAAAAAACTCAGTGGCGATACAACAATAGTAGCAGACACTGTTCAAAAAGACCTCAGTGTCACTATCTATTTACAAAATACATACTACTACTGTCAGCCAGCAACTGCCCAAATGCTTACTAAATACTATAATGGGGTCAAGCCTTCCCAAGATTCTATATATCAAATGATGGGTGGGGTAGCCCCTAATGGAGTTACCAATGATCAGGCATTAATCTATTATAAGTCAAGTAGTGGAATGAATAAACCTAATTCATATAAGTCAACTGATGTGACTTTTGATAAAGCTGTTTCTGAAATTAACAATTATAGACCCTTCAAAAGTGGAACTGCAACTCATGCTCGAGTTTGTCGTGGATACAAACAAACTGATTCGGAACAATATTTGCGTATTGGTGATCCATATTATACATCGTTAGGTATGGCTTATTGGGAACTAATTGGTTCTGAAACTAACCGTATATATGTGAAGAGTTAAAACTCCTCACCTTTTTTGGGATGAAGGATATGAGCAAAATCAATAAGGGAATCGCTATTTTTATTGTTTTTCTGATTCTCGTAGTACTATTGGGACTAGTTATAAAAAGTCAAATTGATGTGATAAGGCAAGCTCGAGAACCGCAAGTAGGTGGTTTAGATATCCAATTTGAAAATGGAACTACCGAGCCAGAAGTCAAAGCCATTCTTAAAAATTACAACATGACTGTGAACTATACCATAGATTATGATTCCGACAATATGCTAAAAAGGTACTACATAACCGTAGATCAAGATAAAAGAATGGATATAATAAATGAATTGAGGAAAGATGAAAATTGGCCTTCTTATACCGAAGTCAAAAAAGGAAATTATAGCATAATTATGTTACCTGAAGAATTTATTCCAGATGAAGAATTTCTTACGATGCTGGGAAAAAATGATCTTCAATTAAAAAAGTCCTTATATTGTTATATCCATCTTGGAGATGGATCAATTAATTGGATTTCGGAGAAGAGTGCACTTAGGATCAAAAATGAGCTTGTAACAAATGAGAAGGTTTTGACCGTAAGCTTTGACTATGTTGAATAAAGGTACACGAACCTAGACTCTAGAGCGAAAGGTGTGTTAATGCGCCTATACGTGCGCACAATACGCACCCGCACGATATTGGTTCCAGAAAAAAATCCATTTAGAAAGTAAGACTGTCCAATCCTATGAAAACAGATTGGTTTGCATAAAATCGCACTAGGATAATTTTGGACTGCTTTGGTGGCTCTTGGTCGAGTTTGTAGACAGAAGTACGAGATGGCCTAGTTTCTCAATGGTGTGCTTGTAGCTAATCCAGAGTATAACATGCATATCACGCCCGCATATCGCAATTTCGGACGACTCCGATTAGAAAAGATAAGGACTCGTCACAAAACAACCTCTGCATATTTTCGATTGAACGTCTTGATTTTCAAGATCAAGGTAGCCAATCAAAGTTTCAATGAATAATAAGTTGCATAGGTTATTTCGTTGCGGGCACTAAAGAGCCCTATTTGGGAAAAAACGCCATATGGGTTTTGAAATCTCATACCTGCCTGTTTTACATTAATCGCTTGTCTGCCGTATGTAATCAATAATTCAGACTTGACTTTGGTTTTTGATTGTAATTCAGACTTGCCCTTGGTTTTTGATTGTTTTTGAGAAATTCTCTTCAAACTTCTGCAATTACTTCTCCTTTCATCCAGGGGTGCAGTGTACATATATACTGATATGTCCCTTCCTTTTCAAATGTATAGCTAAAGATCTCTCCCTGTTCCAGATACTCGGATTCAATACCCGAACCTACCACATCATGGCGGGCAGTATCGTAATTTGTCCACCTGACAGTCTTTCCAACCTTAACAGTAAGGTTCTGCGGTACGTATTTGAAGTCCCGAATTTCTACATCGATTACCTCATTTTCTGCTGAAGTTTCATTTTGATCTGCTTCATTTACAGTAACATTCTCTTCAGCTTCTCCCCCTATTTCTTCAGCAGGCGTCGAGGAAGCGGATTCTCCAGAATTCCCTTCATCAGCACACCCTGCAGCAAAAATCACACCAATAACTATCAGGAAAACTACTGTTGCCTTTTTCATTCTCTTCCCTCTTAAACTTCACTTTCTAAACTTACTTGCAGCCTCTACCTTTTTTCTTCATCCAATCTTTACCTCAATCCTGAAACCCATTTGGAAGCTGAGTTCTACACATTAGTTTTTAAATTCAGGATATAAATTTCTATACTCTCTATGATATGAATTATTTACTTTGGATCTTTTCTAAACGTTTAATGTCCAGTTTTCTCAATGTCCAATCAATAATGCAAAGAATAGAGCCATGCAAAGAGTAGAGCCATGCAAAGAGTAGAGCCTTGCGAAACGATTCTATTCTTTTTTAGCTCCATGGAAAGAAGTAAAATGTTTAAATTTAGAAATCAATTCTCTCGCGTGCAGAAAAAAGAAGGATTGCAGGCTTAACGACCCTTAACTTCAAAATAAACTCAAACTCATTAAGCTCTCCTGATAAATAAGCAGCAACATAACTTACTCGTAGGCTAGTGTCGCGTCAATCCTGAAGTATCGGATAATAACGTGAGAATTTTACCCGATCTATTGCCAATTTATCTCGACAGTTTTTAGTTGACAGGACACTAGTATCGTAAAAACCTAATTATCGAACATATTACTTGGTAGCTTCCATCAGCTGATATGGTTTTGACCTTAAATTGATGATCCACAATTAAGTTTTCGTGACACTAGTCCGCTTGAGCGAGCGTAGCGAGTGAAACGGACCTCGTGCTCCCTAAGCGGAACTCGGGGAGTGCAGCGAAAAGGGCCGTGTACTCTCAAGGCGCAATTCGGGGCGTACTCCCGGGGCGCAATTCGGGCAACAAATAAATTAATAATGAGTTATGACTATTCACCTACGTTTCAGCTTCATTCTTACATTTTCATTTAATTTACCCCCAATTAAGGTGAATTTATGTCTTTAGCAAATCTCAGAACACATTATACAGCCGATGTCAAACCCGAAAAGGTTGATAACGGCCAGAAAATTACCCTTGCAGGCTGGGTCCATGAGGTCAGGGATCTCGGAGGAATCTGTTTTGTAGTGCTCCGGGACCGGGAAGGAAAGGCTCAGGTCACACTGGTAAAGAAAAAAATTGATAAAGACCTTTTTGATACTGCAAGAAGGCTCGTCCGCGAGTCCGTAATCACAGTAACAGGCTCTGTCAAGTTCGAAGAAAAAGCTCCGAACGGATATGAGCTGCTTCCTGAAGAGATCACTGTCCTGAATACTGCAGGCTCTCCGCTTCCAATGGATACTACAGGAAAGGTGGACGCCGACCTGGACACCAGGCTTGATTCCCGCTTTATTGATCTCAGAAGAGCCGAGACAACTGCGGTTTTCAAGATAAGGCACCAGGCTCTCCAGGCTATCAGGGAATTTTTTGTAAAAAATAATTTTATCGAAACCGCAACCCCTAAAGTCGTGGCGACTGCAACCGAAGGTGGGACTGCACTTTTCCCGATCACCTACTTTGACAGGGAAGCTTTTCTGAACCAGAGCCCTCAGCTCTTTAAGCAGATCCTCATGAGCGGGGGTTTTGACAGAGTCTTTGAAATAGGCCCGATCTTCAGGGCAGAAGAACACGATACTCGCAGGCATTTAAACGAAGCCACTTCTATCGACGTTGAAGTCAGCTTTGCAGACCATTTTGATGTAATGGAAATTCTGGAAAATCTTGTGGCTTATGTTTACACCCAAATTATCGAAAAGTGTAAGCCTTCTCTTGAAGTTCTTGGAGTTGAACTGAAGGTTCCTAAGACGCCTTTCCTGAAGCTCACCTATGATGAGGTAATAGAGATCATAAACGCCCGCTCGGAAGAAAAAATGCACTGGGGAGATGACCTCGGCACTCTTGGAGAGCACACCGTGGGCGATTACGTCTACGAAACCACAAGCGAATCCCATTATTTCATTATTGACTGGCCCACGGAGATTAAGCCATTCTATGCCATGCCTTATGAGGACAGGCCTGAGTTCAGCAAGTCCTTTGACATGATGCACCGCACAATGGAACTTTCCTCAGGAGCCCAGCGTATTCATATCCCTGATTTACTTAAAAGCCGGATAGAATCTCAGGGCTTGAACCCTGACGGCTTTGAGTTCTACCTGAAAGCTTTCGAATACGGAATGCCTCCGCATGCCGGTTGGGGTATGGGCTGTGAACGCTTTGTCATGACCATGCTCGGAACCGACAATATCAGGGATACTGTGCTCTTCCCGAGGGACAGGAGAAGACTTTCTCCCTGAAATCCCTTATTTTTGAGTTTGAACATTTTGAGTTTGAACATTTTTCCAATTTTAAAAATCTTTACGATTTTTTTCAGGATTCGAACCGGAAGGAAACATAACCATGACAGAAAGAAATGCATCCGCTGATTCCGCGGAAAAACGTGCGGCTGGCATTGCAGCTTCTCAAATTGTAGAATCAGGAATGATAGTGGGGCTAGGGACAGGCTCAACAGTTGCATACACCATAAAGGAACTCGGAAGAAGGGTAAGGGAAGAGGGGCTCGAGATCCTGGGAGTTGTCACATCGTACCAATCTGAAATGCTTGCAATAGAAGCCGGTATCCCGCTGACTACCCTTGCCCAGCATCCGGAGCTGGATCTTGCCATTGACGGAGCCGACCAGATAGACTCAAACCTGTACGCAATCAAAGGTGGGGGAGCGGCTCATACAAGGGAAAAGATAGTATCGGTTTCGGCAAAACGTTTTCTGGTTGTAGCCGACGAGTCAAAAACGAACTTGCAGCTTGATAAGGCCGTGCCAGTCGAGGTCCTGCCTTTTGCAAAAGAACTTGTGATTAAAAAGATACGGGAGCTCGGGGGAAAGCCCGATCTGAGACTTGCTCTAAGAAAAGACGGGCCTGTGATAACCGACAATGGGAACTTCGTACTTGACTCGAGTTTCGGTGTAATACAGGACCCAGAAGGGCTTGCCCTCAAACTGTCTGCAATTCCGGGAGTTGTTGAACATGGGATTTTTTCCAATGTGAATGAACTCTATATCGGGAAAAAAGACGGATCAGTGGAGATTATCAGGAAATAATTGCTCAAACATGTTGATGAGTAAAGTGTTGATGAGTAAAGTGTTGATGGGTAAAGCTAAACATAAAAATATAAGGTGGCCAGTTAGTTCTATAACCCTTTGGAAAGACCTTCAAGGAGAAAGAACAGCAGAAGACTGCCTTTTTTTGTTTTGCTTTAGAATCTGATGCGGAAACAGAGTTTCATCCTTATGAATCGACACGTGTTACCGGTATGTTTTTATAGAAGTATTATCAGTAATTTCCTGATCAAATAGTACTTTAGATAAGGCAATTCTATAAAATCACGTTTTCAGATTGATCTCAGGCTAAAAGTAACCACACGTCAAAAACAAGTTCAAATTATCAAGTAAAAATCCTTCAATACACATACTATATTTTCAGGAGGTTTTGGTTCCGATGGATAAAGTAGGCCAGCCAATCATAATAATAGATCCTAGAAAAGAGCAGACAAAGGGAAAAGAAGCGCTTAGTATGAATATTGCAGCCGCAAAGGCAGTGGCCAGCATAGTCAAGAGTACTCTCGGGCCGAGAGGTATGGACAAGATGCTTGTCAACCCTATTGGGGATATTACCATCACAAACGATGGCGCTACTATCTTGCATGATATGTCCATCGAGCATCCGGCAGCCAAGATGGTAGTTGAGGTTGCCCAGTCCCTTGAAAGTTCCGCAGGCGACGGGACTACAAGTGCTGTCGTGTTCACAGGTACTCTGCTGGAAAAGGCAGAAAACCTCATTGATAATGGGGTTCATCCGGCAGTTATCGTTAAGGGATACAGGCTTGCAGCTGAGAAAGCTGTTGAGATTTTTGAGAGCCTTGCAGTTTCCGGCGAGGACGAAAAGACTCTTTTTGAAGCTGCCAGAACCTCTATTACAGGCAAAGCTTCTGAAAAATACAGTAGTTTGATTTCGAAGCTCTGCGTGAATGCCGTGCTTGCTGTTCAAGAGGGAGGAAAAGTCGACCTTAAAAACATAATCCTTACAAAAGATATCGGCGGCAAGATCGAAGAAACAGAGTTCGTGGAAGGCATTGTAATTGATAAGGTTGCCCTGGAGAAAGAAATTCCTCTCAAGATCAAGAATCCGAAAATCGCTCTTATCGATGCCCCTATGGAAACTGGCAAGACTGCAAACAAAGCAAAACTTCAGATCAGCGCGGTAGGCGAGATTGAGTATTTCTTAAAGCAAGAGGATGCAGCCCTTTTCGAAATAGCGGACTACATTATCAGGGCAGGTGCAAATGCTGTCTTCTGTTCCAAAGGTATGGACTACAAGATCGCAGCTTACCTGCAGAAAAGGGGAATTTATGCCACCCGCAGGGTCAAGAATGAGGATATGCAGCACCTTGCTGATGCCACAGGCGGAAGACCTGTCCGGAATATAAAGGAACTTACGGAAAAAGAACTCGGGCACGCAGGACTCCTTGAACAGGACAGGGATGGAGATCAGGGTAAAACCTACTTAAGAGACTGCAAAGGTGCAAAATCCGTCTCAATTGTCATCCGCGGTGGAACCGAACATGTGGTTGACAATGTGGAACGTGCAATTGACGATGCCCTCAAAGTAGTGAAATGTGTGGTAGAAGACGGCAAAGTTGTTGCAGGCGGCGGGGCTTCGGAAATAGAAGTTGCACTCGGACTTCGCTCATATGCTCCCAGCGTAGGCGGACGTGAGCAGATGGCAATCAGGGCTTTTGCAGATGCTCTTGAAGAAATCCCAAGAACAATTGCCAGAAACTCAGGCCTGGACACCATTGACTCTATCGTGAACCTCAGGGCAAAGCACTCAGAGAACAAAAACGCCGGCTTAAATGTTTACACAGGTGCTGCAGAAGACATGCTTGAAAAAGGTATTGTTGACCCCCTCAGGGTAAAGGTCAATTCCGTCAAAGCCGGTTCCGAAGCTGCGGAAATGATACTCCGTGTGGACGATATGCTCCGCGCCCAGAGTTCCTCCATGCCGGATATCAAACCCGAGCACATGGCAAGTACTTATGACGGCATGGCAGCACCTGCACTTAATATGCGCAGGTAAGCCAAATTTGGATCAAAATAAATAAGTACACTTAAAGAAACACTTTAGGAAGGAAAACTGCAGATTCTGTTCTGCAGTCTCCTTTTTTAAAATCTTTTTCAGGAATGATTTTTAACTTATGTTTTTTAATTTGTTTTTCTAGTGTAATTTTTTACGTTCTAAACTATATCTTAAACTATATCTGATAGCCCTGATTTCGGTAAAATACAGATTTAGCAAGTGTAGAATGCCGATAGTATCACCATGTCATTCCTGTATATTTTATCAGCAGACATTTTATCAAGTCATTTACCAAAAGTACTAAAATAAAATAATAGGTTATGATGCCAAGTGTATAATTAAGTGATAAAGGCTCAAGACCTGGAATACCGAAAGTGGATATTATCCCTGCAAATATCATATCCAGCATTATAACTATTAGAAATGTCCTGCTTGGAACCGAGTTCCAGAAATGGCCTCTTTCCCTCACTATGAATATGGTAAATGTCCCGGAGAAAAATAGCATCTCAAAAACAAATGTATTAAGTTCTGGTATACAGGACTGAAGCCCCAAATAATTCAAGCCAACATATAGCAATCCAAAGTGTTCTACCAGTGTCATCATACTCAGAACCAGGGCAACTTTTACAAGCCCTGTTATATCCCAGGTATCGGGCTTACGGGACCATCTGACTTTGTCAGTAGAAAGTGAAAGTGTTGCGAAATCTGTAAGGAATAACAGCAGGACTATACCGAAAGCATTTATTACAGAAAAGCCAGTCAATATGTAGGAAAGTGTCACGAAAACAACTGTAGTAAATGTCTTAATTATTTTATTAAGTGTCCAGCTTATTACCCTCTGATAAATCATTCTACCAGTCTTTATGAGGTCAACAATGCTAGATAATCCTTCACTGGTCAGTACGACGCTAGCCGACCCCTTGGCCACATCTGTTGCATTGCTAACCGCTATTCCTACTTCAGCCTGTTTGAGTGCAGGCGCATCATTTACTCCGTCTCCAGTCATCCCTACGACATGACCTTTTGATTGCAAACTTTTGACTATTATGTATTTGTCTTCCGGATATATTTCGGCAAATCCATCACTTTTTTCAGCAATATCAGCTGCCTTTATAAGATCTTCTTTTGCATGTGTTTTCAAGTACGGTGATGTTACTATATTTTTTCCGAGCCCTACGTTATTCGCTACTTCCCTGGCTATAGGCAAGGCATCTCCAGTAAGCATTTTTACCGATATACCTAAACTTTTTAATTCCTGTATCAGTTTTATAGAATCTGGTCTTGGATTATCATACATCGCAACCAGACCTACAAGTCTTGATTCTCCGGTATTATCACCTATGGCTACAGCCAGGGTTCTGTAGCCTTTGATAGCCAGATCCCCCATACTACCTTCAAGTCTGTCTATTTCCGTATCCTTTAGACCACAAAGCTCCGCTATTATACGAACAGCCCCTTTCATTACCCTGAAGCTCTCATCGTCTTTTTGCACTACAGACTCGGTTCGTTTGGTCTTAGGATCGAAGAGGGTAAACTCCTTTTGCACATATTCCCGGCTTAGTAATTTTTTGTTTCTGGCAAAAGACAGGAATGCGAGGTCTATCGGGTCCATGTTTGCTTCGTTGGAAGCCAGTGCTCCGTATAATATCACATCTTCTTCCACAAAGCCAGTTACTGGAAAAATATTGGTTATAGCAAGCCTGTTCATTGTTATCGTGCCAGTCTTATCTGCACATAAAGTATCCATTGTTGCCACGTCCTCTGAAGCCGTGAGCCTGGTAACAAGTACGCCTTTCTTTGCAAGCTCTATTGATCCCAGGGCCATACTCAGAGTGAACATGGCCGGAAATGCAACGGGCACGGCCGAAACCAGTAATATGAGAGTCAATGGCAATATTTCCAGCAAGCTCCCTCCCCTTGCTACCGATACAACTATAGTCAAGCCCAGGAGCAAACTGACTATCACAAGCAGCCAGGCTACAACCTTTGAAGTCACTTCCTCCATGTGTAATTTAGGCCTGGCTATCTGAACCAGTTGTGCAGTCCTGCCAAAGTATGTTTTTTCTCCGGTAGCCAGAACAATCGAATTTGCTTCTCCTCCCTTGACGATCGAACCTGAGTATAGTATGGAATTCTCCTTTTTTTCAACCGTCATTGATTCGCCGGTGAGTGCCGACTGGTCTGCCTCAAGTTCGCCTGTAATTATTTTGAGATCTGCTACGACGAAATCTCCGGCCCTAACCCTGACTATATCCCCGGGAACAAGTTCTCTGGCTGGCACTACCTTCCATTTTCCTTCCCTTAGTACTCTTGCATTGACCCGAAGATTTTTCATCAAAGAGTTTATGATGCCGGATGCCTTCTCTTCTTGCAGAAAACTCAGTATTGAATTAAAGAGCAACAAGGCTCCAATAATATACAGATCCAGATACTTTCCCAAAATCAAAGAGATCATCATAGTCAGTTCGAGCATCCATGCCGTTAACCCCCAGAATTTCTTTAAAAATTTTATTAATGGAGACCTCTTCTTTTCTGGAATTTCGTTAAAACCGAATACTCGAATTCTTTTTTCAACTTCTCCTTCAGTTAAACCCTTTTGAATATTGACGCTAAGTTTTTCTACTGCTTGCTTCCAATCCACAGTATTCGGATCATACTCTGCTTGCCCTTTGCCTGCTTCCTCAGCCATTTATGATTTACTCCGATGATCATGTAGCTTTTAATTGTGTTTATCTCAAATCCTGCTTTTCAAGTCCTGCCAAGGGACGTTAGTTTCTTTGCGACCAGACTTATTTCCCTGAACCTTAAAATGCGAGCAATGTATGAGTATGGCCTCGATGAATCCTTTAAAGTTTGAGAATGTAATTTCCTACCCCAAGATATAGATTAATTCGTAAGCGAAAATCAAAGTTTGTATCTTAGAGAGCTTTTAAGAAGCTTGTAAAAATCATGCTTGGAGAAAATTACCGAGATGGTATCAGGGTCTCATACTCTTAAGCAGCCAGTTTTTACTAATTCATCCTCTGTTCGTTCAATTCCTGTCCATTCTGTGCTTTATCTGTTAGACTGCAGAGAAAACCCCTGAAAACACCTGTTCCCATCGGAGAAAGATATATTCCTCCCAGTATTTTCATGCTTTTAGGGGATTTATGGTTCGGTACAAGCGGGGATTTATGGTTCGGTACAAGCTGTTTATAAGTGGAAAGTTATATGATTCGGCAGCAGGAGAGATTTTTGACTTTAATTTATATCCACCCGATTATTTGATTTTTAATGATTTGTAATCATTGAAGGTTGTATGATTGGACTATCATTAAACTAAGTCACTTATATATGGATTAAAGTGGAGCTTTATTTTGAATGGAATTTTTTGGCAAGTTTGAAGTTTAAACATAATCGGGATCAAAAATTCAACTTGCCAGATCAATTTTCCATGGATTAATGTTTTAATTTTTCTAAAACAGTGTAGAGTACTCCGGGGTTGTTGAAGATATACTGCAGTAACTGCGGACTAAAAGTGGATCCAGAAGATCTTTTTTGCTCAGGTTGCGGGAAGAAGCTTAAAACCAAACCCGAGACTGAGGAACATGAACCCTGCACGTCTACTTTCGGAGAACTCAGCTTCACAAAACCGGTAAATTGTCCGGATAAACACAAAAAGTCGATCATAAGTTGCCTCCCAAAAAACATCCGGGTTATAGGTTTAATCTGTGTTTTCGGATGCTTGTTAATTTTTTGCTCGACTTTTGCTCTTGTATCTGATCAGCATCTTTATGGAAACAGTTCAGATGCACAGGATAAGCTCCGGGAGGAAAGAAACATCCAGATCTGTGAGCGAATTGCAGCTGAGTATTACGGGAGCCATACTTATGCAGAAGGTGATATTTATGACTGCGATAATATGGCCCAGGACGTCTGGAACATGCTGAAAGCGAAAGGCATTAACGCAAAAATAGCAGTTGGAAATTTTGATCCCGGAACTCAAAGCAAAATAGGAGAAGGAAAACCTTTACTCGAAAATCTGAATTCCGGAAGTCCAGGGGAAATTAACCCTTATAACTACACGTATCAGGACTCAGGTCTATTGGACTCCAGTACAATTGACAATTTAACTCATGCGTGGATTCTGGCTGAAGTTTCTCCAGCCTCCTGGTTAGCTATCGAATGCACAGGCGGATATGTTGTCTACAGTGAAGAAAATGAGAATTATTATCAGGGCCTGACCTTCAGTAATCCTAAAAATTATAGAAGTTTCCTTGATCTTTATAGCGACTGGAAGAAGGGGACCATAGACTATGAAAACGAGCGGTTATATTACAACAAACTTATAGCGACATATAATAACGCAAGTTATTCTGACCAGGTTGCTATGAAAAGCAGTGTGGAAATTGCTGAAGACAGACTGCGAGAAAAAGAACAGGCCTTCCTGAAAACGGATTCCGAACTTAAGGCCTTACTGCAGTATGGATAAAGGTCATAAAATACTAAAAAACGCTAAAAAGCCGTAAAAACTATAAAAACCATATAAAGCCACACTAAACCATAAAAAGACACGAAGAACCGACTCTGGCCCAAAATCTAGTACCTTGACAATTTAATTATGAAACATAATACTTAGACAGCTTCTCATCAGCAGTCTTCTTTGTAAACTTCCAGTTTATTTTCTTTCTATTTTCATTTCTTCTCTTGGTCCAAGCAGCAACTT
>Ga0209639_1002743_pt1 | contig 13101 bp, 13 predicted proteins | sample EPASupsiteHSE605_FD_187268 | JGI IMG/M metagenome (GOLD analysis project Ga0209639, IMG submission 187268) | Bioremediated contaminated groundwater from EPA Superfund site, New Mexico - Sample HSE6-05 (SPAdes) (version 2) | ecosystem: Environmental > Aquatic > Deep subsurface > Groundwater >...
TAATTTGCTAATGCTTTCAGTAGCATAAGCTGATTGTTCAGATAGTTTTCGTACCTCCTCTGCTACAACTGCAAATCCTTTACCGTGTTCACCAGCTCTAGCAGATTCTATACTAGCATTTAAAGCCAAAAGCTGAGTTTGTGCTGCAATTTTATTTATTGTATCAACAATAACACCTATTTCTTGGGAACTCTTATCAACCTCTAAAATTACATTCCCCACTTCTTTGCTTGCAGTAGAACTTTCTTTAGATTTATCAATTAATAAGCTTACTGTTGAAATACCTTGTCTATTTAAATTGTTTAAATCATTTACAGAATAAGTAACTCTTTGTATTGATGAGGACACTTCATTAATACTAGTAGCAAGTTTATTAGTTTTTTCAGTACCATCGGACAAGTAACTTGTCTGCTTATTTGTTGATGAAGAAATTTCGTTTATACTTTTAGATACTTCATCAGTTGCTAAGGTAGTGCTCTTAGCCATTTCTGAAAGTGATTCAGAGGTATTGAGTAAGCTTTCACTAGAAATAGAAATTTCTTTAATTAAATTTGAAATACTTTCTAGCATTATATTAAAAGTTTTAGCTAAAACTCCTATTTCATCTTTTGAATCCACAGTTACCTTTTCAACCGTTAAATCATAATCAGAAATTTTTTGGGCTACCACGGATACTTTCTCAATAGGCTTTGTTATATATTTTGAAAGTATAATTGCTACTAAAATTGAAAAAACAAGAACTATAAGAGAAACTAAAATAATACTATTACGGAATTCATTTAAAGCTGCATATCCATTACTTACATCATAATCGACTCCAACAAAGCCAAGGATGCTGCCACTTTTATCTTTTATGGGATAATATGCGGAAATTAAAGTGCCATACTCGTCAATTTCAATTTCATCAGATATGAAAGGTGTTCCCTTATATACAATTTCAAAATCCTCGTAGGGTTTTTCTTCATCTCCAAATTCTGCTGCTTCTTCAGAACCATCTAAAATATATTTATATTTACCTTGATCATCTTTTCTAATAATATATAGATATTTTGAACCAGATATTTTTCTTAAATCAGAAAATTCCTTTAAAAGGTTTTGATAGGATTCTTTATTAGTATCCTCTAAGGTTTTAAACTGATTATATTCTTCAACAGGGATTTTTTCAGCAGCAGATTTTGCTATTTCAGAAGCTATGTTTCCAAGACTAGAGGTTAACATTTTATAACTCCTAGAATAGCTAATATAAAACAAAACAGAGATAATTATTAGAATGTTGACTGTAAATGCAAGAATTATTTTAGTACTAAGCTTTTTGTGCGAATTATTTTTAAACATTAGGATCCCCCCCTATATTAATATTTCAATTTATTCAAAATGAGTAAAATAATTACAAATATTACCCCTAAAAACATATTTTGTTATATTATTATATATTATTTTTTTTACTAAAACTACCCTTTTACCTAGTGATTATTTATATTATTGTTACTGTATAGACTTTGTCACCTTAGGAGAAATTAATGATTAACTGATAAAATTATTTTAATACTTTACTTTGGAGGGATAATAAGTGAAAACAAATAACTTGAAACGAATGACTTTACTTAAACATAAATATTCCTCTTTCTCAGAAGATACAATTGCTAGTGAAGCTAATTATTATGGCATTTACAACAAAAGCATTTTAGAACGACATATATGGATTTATGAAATGCATTTTCAACTTCAAAGCAGGCTAAGGGGGAATTGTATTTTAAAAGGAGGGGCATGTGCTCAATTATATATACCACTAGAAAAACAGAGATGTACGGAAGATTTAGATTTATATACAAGCTTAACTCCAAACAAACTTAGAATGGAGTTATCATGTCTAGGAAAAGAATTTAATCAAAGTAAATTGAAAACAAGTATAAGAGAGTATATACCAAAAGGTGTGAGAGCAGGTAAAAATAAGATGCCTATAACTACATTTCTTGTGACACTTCCATTTATTTTTAATGAAAACAAAAAAAATAGAAGAGCATTTTTAAAAATTGATTTTTTGCATGTAAATATTAAAAAAATGGAAACAAATAACGTTAAGAATGGGCATGTCTTAGGGTTGGAATTAAATTATGAGCCTAATTGTATAACTCCACATTCTCTAATGGCAGGGAAGTTAATGGTTTTTGCTGTAAACACTATAGGAATTGAAAAATATAAAAAAGATAAATTATATAAGAATATTTATGATTTATTTTATTTAGTGAATAAATATAATTCTCTACAGGACATGATGTCTATAAGTAGATATTTTATAAATAGTATAGATTTAGAATTTTATCTAAAAGGCATAAATCCAATAGAAATTAAATATATTTTGCAGGATATTTTAAATGAATTAGAGTTTTTGTATACAGAAAATATTAATGAAGCATATATTGAAACAAACGAGAAAGTGCAAAATTTTATAGAAAACTATTTACAATATAATATAGAAAGTAAACTTAACTTAAAAACCTTTGGAATGATGGCTAACTACTTATTGCATTGGACCTATGCATTTGAAGCTATAGTATTGTATAAAGATTTTGACAAATTTTCTTCCATAGAATCTACTTTAAATGAATTAAAATCCATAATAGATGAATAAATATAAATACAAATATGAATTATTAAAAATAATAATTGCATTTTTTATGAAAAATATATAAAATAATAAATAATTCTTGCTTTAATATCATTAAGTTGGCACTGAAAATGAAATAACACAAGTGAATTTATTCAGAAATAAAATAATTTATGTTTATTATGCATGAATAATATGATAAAATATACTATACTTAGTTTTTATGGTTTTTATAATTGGGGGGAAACGGGGCAATGATTAATAATTTTACTAGTGACACTTTTAAAGGGAACATATTCAATGAAAACTTATTAAATGAACTTTCTGTAGTTGCAGAAAAGAATAATTATATAGACCCAACATATTATAGTAAATATGATGTAAAAAGAGGCCTAAGAAATGAGAATGGTACCGGGGTTCTAGTAGGCTTAACAGAAATAGGAAATGTTCATGGTTACACAACAAGTGATGGCAAAAGGATCCCTGATCAGGGAAGGCTTACCTATAGGGGCATTGATGTAATGGAAATAGTTGAAGGCTTCCAAGAAGAAAAAAGATATGGATTTGAAGAAGTAGCTTACTTATTGTTATTTGGTGAGCTTCCTAGTAAAAAAAGACTTGAAGAATTTAAATATCTTCTTGGCGAGTGTAGAATTCTTCCAGATGGTTTTACTGAAGATATGATTCTAAAATTTCCAAGTAATAATATAATGAACAAGCTTCAAAGGACTGTTCTTGCAACCTATTCCTTTGATGGTAATCCAGATGATACAAGCATAAAAAATATTTTGAGACAAAGTATTGAATTAATAGCTAGGTTTCCAACTATGATTTCTTATGGATATCAAGCTAAGGCTCATTATCATGGAAATCAAAGCTTGTTTTTGCATATTCCTAAGCAAGAGCTTAGTACTGCTGAAAATATATTATATATGATAAGATCAGATAACCAATATACAAAAACAGAGGCAGAGATATTAGATTTAGCCCTAGTTCTTCATGCAGAACATGGTGGAGGTAACAATTCGGCTTTTGCTACCCACGTAGTATCTTCTTCAGGTACTGATACTTATTCTGCCATAGCTTCAGCAGTAGGTTCACTAAAAGGACCAAAGCATGGTGGTGCAAATTTAGAAGTTATGAACATGATGGATAATATTAAGGACAACATTAAGGATTGGGGTAAAACTGTAGAAATTAGGGATTATCTTATAAAAATACTCAATAAAAAGGCTAATAATGGTTCAGGTTTAATATATGGAATGGGACATGCGATTTACACCTTATCAGATCCAAGAGCTGTATTATTAAAGGAAAAGGCAAAAGAGCTGGCAATTGAAAAAGATAGATTAGATGAGTTTAATCTGTACAATAATATAGAAGAAATTTCTAAAGGCATTTTTGCAGAATTAAGAGGAAATAATAGTATATCAGCTAATGTAGATTTTTACTCTGGCTTTGTTTATGATATGTTAAATATTCCAAGGGAATTGTATACACCACTCTTTGCTACTTCAAGAGTTACAGGATGGTGTGCGCACAGAATTGAACAAGTGGCTAGTGAACCTAAAATAATAAGACCAGCATATAAAAATATTAAGTTAGACCAAAAATATACCACATTAGGTAACAGATAAAAGAGGAAACTTATCCTCTTTTTTTTATTAGGAATAAGGGTATAATATTTTGTATATTAAAGACTTTAAATTGTGTATTATAAATTTTAATATATTAAGGAGAGCTTTAAATGAAAATAGGATATGCTTCCTTTTGGAAGTCATGAGGTAAATAGCATTAAATGGTGGGAAATATTCAAAGAAGAAATAGAGTTAATTGGAAGTTATTTAAAAGACAATTCTATTAGAGTATCTATGCATCTAGGACAATATACTGTTATAAACTCTCCATCATTAGAAGTAGTAGAAAAAAGTATAGCTGAGATAGAGTACCATACAAAATTTTTAGATTCTCTAGGAATAGATTATTCAAATAAAATTATTATTCATATAGGTGGAGAATATGGAGATAAAAGCAGTACTACACAAAGATTTTCTGATAATATAAAAGCCCTATCAGATTCAGCAAGAAACAGATTAGTATTAGAAGGATATTTCAGCTATAAAATAATTGATAGTACTTTGGATATGAAATTTAAATCCTACTATTTTTACTATTAAATACTGAAGAAAAAATTAAATGGAAGGAGTTACTGAGAAGACATGGAAGATATTATAAATAAGGATATACTTGATAAGCTTACAAAGGTTTGTATTTGTAAAAGCGTATCTAGGGATAAAATAAAAAAGGCAATAATAAATGGAGCTGATACCTTTGAAAAGGTTCAAGAAAAAACAGGTGCTGGCATAGGCGATTGTGGAGCAAAAAGATGTAGAGAGAAAATTGAAGAGTTAATATTAAGTCTTAAATAATAAAAAATTACTACTGGGATATAAACTCAGTAGTAATTTTTTTTATACAAAATGTATATCTTCATGCTTAGATGATTCAGTCAAAATATTTTCAGTTAAAATATGATTTAAATTTCTAAAATTTCTAGCCTTACATATAAACCTTAGTGATAAAATAATTCGGCCATTTTCTAAGGAAGTATATATAGTATGTGAGAGATTTTCATAATAAATAGGAAGTGTTTTAGAAGCAATATTTAAGGATTCTTTAGCTTCACTTTCTATATTTCCTAGAATATCATCAGCAACAGTCATCATAATCTTCTTAGCTTTTTCCCAGTTGCTTGTACTATCCACAACTATGTCAATTTCATGCCAAGTAAAAGGAAAAGAGTTTGTCTCATTTATTAGGTGCTCAGTTAGTATTTTTATATTAGGAATATGGGTAAGACGTCCTGTGCTTTGCCCATAAGTATTGCTATTACTTTCAACCACTTCAATAATTGTTGTATAAAACCAATCAACTTCAACTACGTCCCCTATACTATCACTAATTTTAATCCTATCTCCTATTTCAAATGGTTTTTGAGTTGTAATAATAATCCAGCCCAAAAAATTTCCAAGTACATCTTTAAAAGCAAAGGCAAGGCCGGCAGAAAATAAGCCTAGAAAAGTGAAAATATTTTCTGAGTCATACATCCAAATAGGTATTGCAACAATAAAAAAGAGTAATTTAATGAAAATTGATGCCATTTTTTTAATTTTAATTGTATGTTGTGAACTCAGATCAATCTTATTCAAAAAAGTACAGACGCTTTTGTTAATTAAATATAAAGCAACAAAGAGAATTAGAGATATAATTAATTTTGATAAGACACTAGTAGTTTGTAGTTTTGAGCCTAATTGTAATATGAATTCTTCCAAATAATATGTCACCTCTTTAAAAATTTAGTTCTATCAATTTTATGATAATATAGAAGATATGATTTATAAAGTTAAAATATAATATTATATTAATATCTAAGAAATTCTTAATAATTTACATAAGCTTTTGTTAAGATGTATTGCCTATAATATACAATATAAAAACCTTTGTAGAAGGGAGAAACCTTATGAAAAAGCTTAAAGAAAATTTTATTCCATTATTGTATATCTTAACTATTCCTATTTCGAATATTTTTTATAAAATATTAAATACTCCAGAAAGAGGAGTCTATAGTTTAAGTACAGAATTTGATAGTAAACTTCCTTTTATAAAAGAATTTATTATACCATATATAATTTGGTATCCGTTTATATTTATTCTTTTAATCTATATTTTTTATAAAGATAAAAGAATATATTTTAGAACACTTATAAGCTTAAATTTGGGATTAATAATTTGCTATGTAATATTTTATTTTTATCAGACCACTGTAATTAGGCCAGAGGTTAATGAGACCGACATTTTTTCAAGTAGTGTAAAAATAATTTTTAGTAATGATAGTCCATATAATTGTTTTCCAAGCGTTCATGTTATTACTACATACATTGTGATGAAGGGAGTACAGGCTACTACAGATAATAAGCTTGTATTAAAGATTGTAAATATAATTGGAATTCTAATTATAATTTCTACTCAATTTGTTAAACAACATGTAATTTTAGACTTATTGGCTGGAATGATTCTAGGAGAAACAGCATTTGCAATTTCAATGCTAGGAATATTTAGGGAGGGAATTTTATGGAAAAAGAAACAATTCTCGTTGTTGACGATGAAAAAGAAATTAGAAGGTTAATTGAAATATATTTAAATAGTGAAGGCTACAATACTTTGCTTGCAGAAAATGGTGAGGAAGCTTTAAAAATATTAGAGACTAATGAAGTTCATCTTATAGTTTTAGACATAATGATGCCGAAAATGGACGGAATAGAGGCATGTTTAAAAATAAGAGAAGATAAAAATATGCCTATTATAATGCTCTCGGCTAAAAGTGAAGATATGGATAAAATATTAGGACTTACAACAGGAGCAGACGATTATGTAACTAAGCCCTTTAACCCTTTAGAGCTGATTGCTAGAATTAAGTCTCAATTAAGGAGATATACGAAGCTTAATAATTCAGAAGGTATAAATAAATCCATTATTCAGCTGGATGGCTTAAGTATAAATACTGAAACACATGAAGTTAAGATAGATGGTAAAGAAGTAAAGCTTACTCCAAGAGAATTCGACATTCTAGAGCTTTTAGCCAGAAATAAAGGTATAGTATTTAGCATTGAAAAAATATATGAACTAGTGTGGAAAGAGGATTTTTACGAGTCCAATAATACTGTAATGGTTCATATTAGAAAAATAAGAGAAAAAATTGAAGAGGATTCTAGGAAACCAAAATACATAAAAACTGTATGGGGAGTGGGATATAAGGTTGAAGCATAAATTATTTCCAAGGTTTAGACCCTTTAGTAAGACAAGAAATAGAATCAAAAATCTATATACATCAATTGAAAATAAAGTTAATAGAAATATAAGAGTAGAGTTATTAGTAACCTTTTCAATTTGCATAATTATTGCATTATTTTCTTTATCCCTCAGTCAGGTAGTCCTTAGTAAATATAATAGGAGAGCTGTTATAAATTATAATGTTGGTATTATAGAAATTGAAAATAGAGTTGAACATCTTGTTACCTTAATTTCAAATAGCGACTTTAGTATAAAGGATAAGGATAAAATAGAGGACTTAATAAATGAAGATTATATAATAAATAGCAGTGGAATTGACAAGGTTTTAATTACTGATTTAGATGGAAAGGTTATATACAAAAGTAAAGGAGCCGAAGAAAGCACAATAGATATCTATAGTATAATTAAGAATTCTATGAGTAGGGAGGATTCAAATACAGTAAATGAAAGAAAAGAACACGTGAGTTTTTATCCAATAAACTTTAAAGAGGATAGAGCCTATCTAATTGTGAAGGGGATACCCGAAGGTGTAATAGAGTACTATAGTAACAGTGGATTTTCAGCTTTATTAAGATTTGCTATAGCTATAGTAGTATTTATATTTGCTTTCTTATTTTTAACTAGAAATAAGATGTTGTATATTGAAGAAATAACAAATGGATTAAAGGAAATATCACAAGGAAATCTAAATCATAGCGTAGAGATTAGAGGATATGATGAACTGAGTTCCCTTGCATCAAATATTAATAACATGGCAAAGGATTTGCAAAATACTATCCAAGAGGAAAGAAGAGCAGAGGAAACAAAAAATCAATTAATTACAAATGTTTCTCATGATTTAAGAACACCATTAACTTCAATTATGGGATTCTTAGGATTAATAAAAGAGAGAAAGTATGATGGGGAAGAACAACTAACAGAATTTGTGAATGTGGCCTTTAATAAATCTGAAAAACTAAAGGTATTAATAGAAGATCTGTTTGAATATACAAAAGTATCTAACAAGGTTATAAGGTTAAATAAGAAAGATATAGTAATAAATGAATTGCTAGAACAGCTTATAGAAGAATTTATACCTGTTGTGGAGGAAAACTCTTTAGAAATATTTAAACTAATTCCAAATGAAAAGTTAATTTTAAGTCTTGATACTGACAAAACAGTTAGAGTTTTTGATAATTTGTTAATTAATGCAATAAAATACAGTACTAAGCCAGGAACTATAACATTAAGTTTATACAAGAAAGAAAACAATATTATAATAGAGATTCGAAATAAAGGTGAGAACATACCTAAAGAAGAATTGCCGTACCTATTTGAAAGATTTTATAGAATGGATAAATCAAGAAACTCAGAAAATGCTGGATCAGGACTAGGTTTGGCAATTTCAAAAAATATTGTAGAACTTCAGGATGGAAAAATTTGGGCGGAATGTGAAGGTGAGAACATAGCCTTTAAGGTTAGCTTTCCTTTATAGAAAATAATAACAAGAAACTCACTCAGCGAAGCTGAGGAGTAAAAGATTGCATAAAATCAAAGATTTCTAACAATCTTTTAAATGGAATTATCTTATTTTGAGATAATTCCATTTCTTTCTGTTTTACATAACTCTAAATTTTCTAATTTCTTTAATTCTTTCATGCCTTTATATAAAAAGAGACTTGTCAATATAGCTGCTACTATATCTGCTATAGGTTGAGATAGCCAAAGACCAGTTAGTCCAAAGAAACTAGGCAAAATTAATATTATGGGGATTAAAATTATTACTTGCCTTAAAAAACTTAAAAAAAGGGAAATTTTAGCTTTGCCTATAGCCTGAAAATAATTTGAACCAACTACTTGATAACCTATGACTGGAAGAAACATAAGATCTATTCTTATACCTCTAGTGCCTAGGGATATCAGCTCAGGTGCATCCTTTGCAAAGGCTTTAAAAATAAGTTCAGGAAAAAATTCAACGGCTATAAATCCTATGGATGCTATGAAAATACCTGATAAGATTGCTAATTTAAGAGTTTTTTTTACTCTAGCGTATTGTTTAGCTCCATAATTATATCCTAGTATTGGCTGAACTCCTTGATTAATGCCAAAAATAGGCATGAAGATTAACATAGATATACTTATAATAATACTCATTGCGGCAACCGCTGAGTTTCCACCATACTTTAATAAGCCCCTTGTATAAAGAATAGATACACTACTAGCAGCAAGCTGCATAGCAAAGGGTGAAAGACCAATTGAGAAAATTTCTAGCATAAGCTTATAACTAAATATCAGATTGGCTTTTTTTAGATTTAAGATGCTTCCGCTATTTTTACTAATAAAGTAATGTAATACTAATAGAGTAGTCACTACTTGTGAAATAACTGTTGCTATAGCTGCACCTTTAATGCCAAGACCTAAGCCAAAATCAAAAATAAAAATTGGATCTAAAATAATATTCAAGAATGCTCCTACTAGCATTGTTCTCATAGCGATTTTTGGATTTCCTTCAGAACGGATTATATTATTTATTCCAAACCCCATGTTTTGGAAGATTGTACCTAAGAGAATCACAATAATGTATTGTTTTGCATAAAAAATACTTTCTGAATCTGCACCAAAGATTCTTAGTATTGGTGTAATAAATAATAATCCAATTATTGAAATGAATATGGAAATAATTAAGTTTAATAATACGGCTAATCCAAGAATATTTTCAGCCTTGTCTTTATTTTTTTCTCCAAGCTTTATAGATACAAGGGTTGAGGAGCCAATACCTACTAGCATACCAAAAGCCATAATTGTAGTCATAATTGGCATAGTAATGCCTAAACCAGCTAAAGCCTTTTCACCTACTCCTTGTCCCATATTACCTATGTATATTCTATCAACTATGTTGTAAAAAGCATTTACTAACATACCTATTATTGCAGGTATAGAAAATTTTATAAGTAAGCTACTGATACTTCCTGTTTCTAATTCTTTAGATCTATCCATAAAGTACCTCCTAACTTGAAAATATTTCAATCAATTATTCAAAAGTAGATTATAGCACGTATTAAAAGTAAAGTATACTTTATTATTTTTTACACAAAATACTATAGTAAAAAATAGATAGGAGGGACTATAAATGGCGCAATTAAATCAATTAGAATTACAAAATTTAAGACACTTAATAGGAGCACATGATACTATATCTGCAAAGTTGAATGACTATGCAAATAGCTGTCAAGATATGCAAGTTAAACAAATGTTTCAACAAGCAGCAAATTCTTCAAAACAGACAGCTCAACAATTAATGGGATTTTTACAATAATATAATGTGGAAAGTGAGGAATAGACAATGCAAGAAAAACAAATGGTAAATGATATATTATCAATGACTAATAGTAGTTTAACAAACTATGCTGCTATTATTGCTCAATGCGAAAATCAGCAGCTTAGACAGACTCTTCAACAAAAGAGAGATGGAGATGAACAATTCCAATATCAATTATTTCAAATGGCATCTCAAAAGGGATATTATAAGCCAGCTGCAAAGGCAAGCCAGCAGGATGTAGATCAGGTTAAATCACAATTGATGCAAGGATAATAAACTAATAATATAATAAAAGTTGCCTTTTTAGGTAGCTTTTTATTATATTGTTTTTATTACACAATAAGATGTATAATATTTACTATACTTATATAATAAAGGACTTAGGGGGGTCGGATATGAAGGACATTGGACTTGTTTTAGAAGGTGGAGGTATGCGAGGAATTTATACAGCAGGGGTATTAGATTTTTTTATGGAGAAAGATTTATATTTTCCTTATGTTATAGGGGTATCTGCTGGAGCATGTAATGCGGCCTCTTACATATCAATGCAAATTGGGAGAAGCAAAAAAATTAATATAAATTACATAAAAAATCCAAAGTATTTAAGCTTAAGGAATCTTATTTTAGAGAAGAGCATATTTGGAATAAAGTTTATTTATGATGAGATTCCCAACAAATTGGAACCTTTTGATTATAAAACTTTTGAAAATTCCCAGCAAAAATTTGTAATAGGCACAACAGATTGTATTACTGGAGAAGCTCTATATTTTGAAAAAAATGATTGCAAGGATAATATTTTACAAGTAATTAGAGCTTCCAGTAGTTTGCCCTTATTAGCGCCTATGGTAAAGCTAGAGGATCAAATTCTTTTAGATGGTGGACTAGCAGATTCTATTCCTGTGAAAAAGGCAATGGAAGATGGGTATTTAAAAAACATAATTATACTTACAAGAAGCAAAGAATACAGAAAAGAACCTACAAAATTTAATAGTATCATAAAACTTAAATACAAAAAATATCCTAAACTTATAAATACAATACTTAATAGATATAAGGTATATAATAAAACCCTAGATTATATAATGTCACTTGAAGAACAAAAACAAGTATTTGTAATTAGACCATCCATTGACTTAAAAGTAGATAGATTGGAGAAAAATCCTGACAAGTTATCTGTTTTATATGAATTAGGATATGGGGATGCTAAAAATAACTATAATAAAATAATAAATTGGATACAAAAAAGTAATTAGCTAACGATATATTAAATAATAAATAATTTAGTTCAAATACATTAATTTTATATAAGAATAGATATGGAGGTTTTTGTGTGGAGAACTTACAAATGAAAAAGGGAGTTGAAGACAGCAAGTTATTTAAGGCTTTCGAAGAGATAGCACCATTTATGAGCTCGATTTTAAGAGGAGATTTTGTTATAGGTTTTAACTCAACAGAAGATTGTATAAAGCTATACAATAGCTTTAAGGGTGGATATGAGTATAATATAGGGCCTATAACTAAAGAAACTGTAGCATATAAATGCATACAATCAGGAGAATTGATATTAGATGAGTTAAATGTTGGCAGAACAGGTATACCATATAGAAGTACGGCAATTCCAATAAAAGATAATAATGAAGTTCTTGGGTGTATTGTTATCTCTACTTTCTTAGATAGACAAAAGAAAGTTTCTGATATGGCTGAACAATTATCCAAATCAGCTAATGAATTGTTACTGTATATTTCAAAGGTTTCAAAAGGAATCGGACAAGTTGCTGATAGTAATAACGGGGTTATAAAGGTATTAAATGAAACAGTTAAGGATACTGAACAAACCGATAGTGTTATTGGATTTATCAAGGATGTTTCTAAAAGATCAAACTTGTTAGGACTAAATGCATCAATTGAAAGTGCAAGAGCAGGTGATTCTGGAAAAGGTTTTGGAGTTGTTGCTTCAGAAATTAGAAAACTAGCAGATTCAAGTAATAATTCAATAAAGACAATTGAATTTACTTTATCTAGAATTAAGAAAAATTCAAGAGAAATCTTTGGTAATATTGAAAGTGATATGAAAAGCTTTCAACAGTATTCAAATGATTTAAAAGAAATAGAGAGCCATATTTTTGACTTAGAAAAGTTATCTACAGAATTAAAGGAAATATCTCGAAAATACTAATTATTAAATAAAAGGCTGTTGGTAAGCGAAAGTTACCAACAGCCTTTTGCTATAAGGATTTAGTATTTGAAAGTATATTTTTAGAAAATTTCCTAATAAAAATTATGAATAAGTCAAATAATAGTTTAGTAAAGCATTATTATCATATGAAAAAGGAGGAATTTTTAA
>Ga0209639_1002750_pt1 | contig 13060 bp, 13 predicted proteins | sample EPASupsiteHSE605_FD_187268 | JGI IMG/M metagenome (GOLD analysis project Ga0209639, IMG submission 187268) | Bioremediated contaminated groundwater from EPA Superfund site, New Mexico - Sample HSE6-05 (SPAdes) (version 2) | ecosystem: Environmental > Aquatic > Deep subsurface > Groundwater >...
CATCTAGTACTTTTCCCCATTGTTCCAATATCACACCTTCCCACTTAGTACTAAATTTAATGTCGCTTCCAATTTTCCAGTCTGTAATCAAATTACTTCCATATTGCCACTGCTTAACAAATTCAGGCTTTGTCAATACATTCCATGCTTTATCTACCGATGCATTTAAATTAATTGTTGAGATATTTTTTGCCATACAAATATTTTTTAATAAAGCTCAATTATTTATGAATATCATTAGATCAAACTCAATTAGAAAAACTGTATTCATTTGATTTCGTAAAACAAAAGTTCATCAAAACAATATTCGGTCCATTTCCAACCATACTTACGTAAAAACCTGATTTCAAAAGCAATAATCATCTATTACTTTCACAAAAGACTATTCCTGTACAAAATCGAGCAGAAGCTTCTCTTTAGGCTGAATACTCTGATTATTGACAGTATTTCACATAGTAGAGACAAAAATATCTACCTCTGTATTATTCCAGTTCTTACTTCGTTCATCATATACTTCAAAGTCATATTGATATGCTCTGTTTATTCCCGAATCCCAAATATCCTTCCATGAATTGATAATACAATCAGGCATTTTCCCTTTTGTAGTTATTTTTAAATAACTTCCGAAAGGAATACGTAAACTATCCATACCCTGAGGTACTTCAGTATCAACATCCACTTTACATCCAATAAAGTACGAGAATGGCTTGCTATAATCACCTTCATAGTCAAAATAGACTGCATAAACCTCGTTACTTAATTTGCCCGGTATTATTTCCGCAAAATTTTCTGTTTCAAATTTTTGCCATAAGTTACCACAGTCAATCCCAGATTGTCCTCCTTCGTTTGTTGTCTTATTACTGAGTCTGAGACCTATCAATTTAAACCCAGTCACACTCGTTTTATTCATATTTATTGCTTTTTTATATTTTGTCTATCAACTCGTTTATCATTACAATAGTTCCATTTATAACAATATGTTCAGATAATTCTCTATAGAGAAGAATAACAGCTTAATTAATCAGAATTCTGTAATCAAAAGTAAGAAAAAAAAGCCTCCCTCCTATTAACCAATGTAAGTTCAGGTATTTCTCCAAAACATCAAAAGTTCTTCAAAAATTATAATCCACAAAAATTGATCAAAATATTCACTCAAAACATCTTTTAAGAAGAGATTTGAGTCACGAGTTTATTGTATTTTCGCAATCCCGTAACTCAAATTGGTTCAGGAGATACAGAATGAGAATAAGAAAGGCTTTCATTGGAATCATTTTACTCATAACATGCTCTGTTTCAACTTCAGGACAAAGCAATAAGGCGGATACTTCTTTTATTCCCGATAAGCAAATTCCCAACAGTTTTTTGCAAAAATTTTATGGACTCTACACTCCCGAGCACTACATTGATAATTTGAACGGTTTCGCCATTTATCAAACAGAAACTACCGGCGATTTTTCTACTCCTGATCGATTTTCCTTTTCGTGGATGGGAGCATCGTTCAAATGGAATCAATACGAATTTGAAGAGGTGATTATCAATGATTTATTCTCTCCAGGAAACTCATTACACAAACTTCAGTTAAATCAAATGGGCATACGAATTGACGCAACCCACTTCACCCTTGGATACTACCGTGACGATTATCTGCAAAATCTAGCAATGCTTCAGTGGAATCATGGCTCATTGGGTGGCAGATTCCCGGGGGCAGATAATATTATTCATGAAACAGCAGGGCACGTTTCTCCATACGAACGGCTACTCTACCCTATTGAAAACCGTAAAAAAACAGCCAATGCAGTTAACCTGTATCTGAGTTTACCCATCCAAATCAACGGAAAATCCTACCAGCAATTTTTGAGTTTGAATTCGGGCAGAAGAATGTTCACCGGATTCAATTATAATGGAATAAATAAGTACTATCCTGAAGATTACATCATTGCAACCATGGGTGGCGATTTCCCGTTGATAAACAAAGCTTTTTTTGATAAAAACTTTTATCTTTTTTCGCTACAAAGTCGCAATCACATGAATGCAGAATATTTCATGGACCGTGATGAAACGGCAAAATACAATGCACTTTCACTTACGGTTGGCGGTAAAAAGCAAGTTCAAAACGGGTATTATTCTCTTGGGTTTAATCTGGGATACAAAAAGACAGAACACAACACACCTAATTTTTACCGGAATGTCATCGATGTTGATGGAGAAGCGCTTGAACCTTGGTATGCCGATGGCAATTATTTTGAAACTTCCTTAAGTTTCAAAAGTGAAAATAAACTATCTGAACGATTAACGTTGAAAACCAAACTATTTAATGGTATTCTAAGTGGCTCTCCCTTGCAAAAGGAATCATACAATCCTCAATACTACCAAACTTCCGATACCAAATTTAGTTCACTTTATGTAACCGAGTGGAAATCGGACAATTGGTCAGGAATGCTTTTAAATAACAATGCTGGTTTGGAATATTCGAAATCAGCAAAATTGTTCAGCTATTCGCTATACGGAGGATTAGCTCTCCAGGGATTTCACACTTCGGGCAGCACCTTTATTCGCCCCGAATGGGAAACCAACCTTGATATTGCGTTCACTCCTTTTAAATGGTTGAAATTCGAAATCATCGCAGGAAGAACTGCAATTCCATTCGAATCGGATGTTCTGCGATTTTTGAATGCAAATTATCTTACCGGAACAACTTTTTACTGGAATGATGTCAATAACGATCAATTATATCAACGTTCAGAAAAAGGTTCTCTATTTACAACTACCGGAAGTGGATGGCACTCATTATCCAATAATTTAAAACAACCCGTAATGTGGTATTTCGATATCCCGCTTACGTTTAAAGCCGGAAGAAGCCGCTTTACAATCAGTTTAAATTATCGCAAATTTGAAAATATCTGGAGTGTGGCATATGATGGCAAAGCTGAAGATTACGGCACATTCAGTTCTACAGAAACAGCTTTCGGTAAACCAATTTATTATCTCGGGAATGGCAGAGTTAACTATAAAGTAGTTCCATTCCCGGTAGAAAAAATGCAGCAAGGAATAGAAAATGATTCATGGATGTATGATCATCCATTTTCGATCAGCAATACAGTGAAATATGAATATGAATCACCCCGCACTTTTCTTTCTTTCTCGTTTACACAATACATGGTTGTGGGATATGCTGCATTAGGAAATGGTATTTTACAAAATTCAGTTGGGGTATTATCCGAAACATCGGCAAACCCGAATCTGTTTATCAACTATTTAGGCCGCATGGATAGTGATCGGTCTTATATTTTACGCTTCTTTGCATCGTTTAATCTGAGCAAGCACTTTTCACTGGCAGCTCAATACAAATATCGTGATGGTCAATCATTTAACGATTACGACTTTTCTATTACCAGTGATGGAACAAACCGGCAAATAGCTATCTGGAATAACAATGTGAAAGGTGATAACCCCTTTACCGGACAAACCAGCCGTCGTGAAGATTGTTTTTATGACTTTGAATTGAGAGGAAAATATAATTTTACATTCAGGAAAAAGAAAGCGTCAGTTGCATTATCTGTTTATAATTTGATAGATCTCGGTTTTCAACTTTCCGAATTCACATTTCCTCCTAAAACCAAGGATGGCAAACGCTGGGTTCTGGAAACTCAAATACCCAGAGGCTTTCTCCTGACACTCGAATATCAGTTTTAAAACTATGTTTGTATCTCAATTGCTCACATTAAAAGCATCAAAAATGAAGCACTCCCTTATACTGCTGTTTCTGTTTATCAGTACATTTCTAACAGCACAAACATCTCAGAATGAAATCATCGGCACTCCTGTACATGCCGGAATAAGTTACGGACAGGTTTGGCCCCATTCACACCGAATCAAAGATATAAGCCCTTCAACAACAGAACTACATTTAAAATTCTATCGTCCGTTCAGAAGTAATTCATTCTGGGAGAATACCTATCACAAAACACAATTCGGTTTTTCGGCCGATATTATCCATATCAACAGTGAAATTCTGGGAACGTTAATAGGTAGCACATTTTTTATTGAACCTACATTTTATAAACGAAATCGATTTTGTGTGTATGGACATTTGGGACTAGGCTTTGCCATAGCAACCGAACTTTACAATTCCGATGTAAACTCTCCACAGCACAGAAATTTATTTATCAGCAAAAATCCGAACATCTTTTTGCGGTTGGGGCTTTATGCCGATTACATAATAAACAATAACTGGAGTATCGGAATTAATGGCACAGGTGCACATGCATCTAACGCCAGCATGTTTTTGCCAAACTTAGGCGTAAATATTTTTAGTTTTGGTGTACACGCAAATTACAAACTGGCTTATCATCAGCGTAAAACAGAAATAAATGCTTCATACAAAAAAGATTTCCAACCTGTAAAGCCATTCTTCGGAATGAGTTTTGGATTAAGAAATACCAATGAGGAGATAAATAAATATTATAAAACGTTTTCGGCAATTGGAGGAATTCGTAAATACATTACAAATAAAAACTTATTGGAAGCAAACATTGAATTTATTCATCGTCAGGGACGTATATTCGACAAGGAATATACAACCGATTACCATCAACGTATCGGAATTGCCGGAGGACATGAATTTATGGTTTCTCATTTCGGGTTTGTTTCTCAGCTTGGTATTTACCTTTACGATTCGGGGCAGGAAAACCACAACTGGTTTGCAAAAATAGGTACCAGATATTATTTTACACATAACCTGTTCGTGGGAATTGTTTTGCTAAATCAAAAACAAACTGCTGATTATCTACAATATAGCTTAAATTACACATGGTAAAAAAACTCTGGCAACGGATTCCGGTTCAGTTCCGATACATTCTTTCAGTATATGGCTTGGGAATACTGTTTTTCACCACGTTCCGAATTCTGTTGTTTCTTACAGAACTAAAACAACTCGATGCCTTACCCAATCCCTTTCAATTAATTTCGACAGCCTTTTGGATGGGTTTACGATTTGACACCGTAATTTCCGGATATATTCTTATACTTCCAATTTTTATTTTATTAATTAGTTATTGTAGCGGACTGAAATTCAGAACTTTATTTTACACACTCCATTATTACAGCATACTGCTTTATCTCTTCTCATTTTTGATATGTGCTGGCGATATTCCTTATTTCAATTACTATTTTTCAAGAATTACCATTGCAGCTATGAACTGGATTGATAGTCCGGTATTTATGTTTAAAATGATTTTTCAGGAATGGAGATATGCTGTTTTTTCAGTTGTATTTATCTTGTTTGCCATCTCTTTTATTTTAATTACCAATAAGATACTCAAAAAAACACTTCTTTCTCATTTTGATAAAATCTGGTTTTCCTCATTCAAAAGACTTCCTTTACAAATTGGAACTTCGTTTTTCTTCCTGTTTATAACATTGATATTGATTCGGGGAAGAATTGAGCAAAAATCACCGATCAGAGTTGGAACTGCATTTTTCTCTAATTATGCTTTTCCAAATCAATTAGGATTAAATCCCGTATTTACATTCCTGAGAAGTTATTTTGACAGTAAACTTCCTGAAAACAAGGAGTTAAATCTGATGAACGATACCGAAGCCCTGAGTATGGTTCGAAAATCTTTGTTCCCGGACTCAGAAGAAGGAGAATCTCCCTTTATCCGAAAAATTGCAGGTGACAGTATTTCCAAAAAAAATGTTGTTTTAGTGATTATGGAAAGTATGACTGCAGAAAAAACCGGATTTCTGGGAAAAAGTAATCTTACTCCCTGGCTTGATACACTCTCTCAAAATGCGCTCTCTTTCAGCAATATCTATACAGCAGGAATTCATACTTTTAACGGAATATTTTCCACATTGTTTGCCTACCCTGCCCTATTAAAACAACATCCGATGAACGACGTGGAAATACCAGATTATACTGGTTTTCCGCAAACGCTTGCCGACAAAGGTTATCAAACAATTTATTTCACTACCCACGACGATCAGTTCGACAACGTGGGCGGTTTTTTAAAAGCAAACGGAATCCAACAGATTTTTTCTCAAAAAGACTATCCTTCGGAAAAAGTAGTAAGTACACTGGGTGTTCCTGACCATTTTATGTTTGAATATTCAATACCCATTCTCAACAAACTCTCAGCAAATCAAAAACCATTTTTTGCTGCATTTATGACTGCCAGCGATCATGGGCCATATACCATTCCAAAAGAGATCTCGTTCAAGCCCAAATCAGCAGATATCCGGCATCAAATTGTAGAATATGCGGATTGGGCTATTCATCATTTTCTGGAGCTTGCAAAGCACGAAACGTGGTATAAAAATACACTGTTTGTTTTTATTGCCGATCATGGCGGAGTTTGGGGTGAAAATGTGTACGATATGCCTCTATCCTATCACCATACACCGTTTATAATTTTTGCAGGTGATTATTCACTTGCAAACCACAAGTCAGACGTTTTGGGAGGACAAATTGATGTTTTTCCAACTGTAATGGGAATTTTAGGCGCTTCATATATTAATAATACAGCAGGAATTGATTTACAAAAAGAGGTAAGACCCTGTATTTTTTTTACAGCTGATGATAAAATCGGGTGTATCGATAATGAATGGCTTTATGTCTATCGTCAGGGTGCTGATGAATCACTCTATCAATATAGATCTAATAATACCCAAAATTATGCTTTGCAAAAGCCTGAAATTCAAAAGAAGTTGAAAAACTATGCCTTTTCTTTTTTGCAGGCTTCGCAATGGGTAAAAAAAAATAAAAAAACAAGCATACAGAAATAAATTCTGCTTGCTTGTTATTTCAAAAAAAGCTTATACTTGCAAATCAAAAACTGATTTAAGCGATGAGCAAAAAACGTGTGATAATCAGCCTAAACAATCTTCCCTCTGAAATCAAAGAAGAGTTTCAGAAGACATATCCGTATGGCTATTCCGACAAAGTTCAAAAAATCCAGAAGCCAAATGGCGATACTATTTTTGTTGTGCCCTTAGAAACTGAAAGTGCAATCTACATGGTAAAGGTTGATGTAAAAATCGATACCAAAATGACTGATGAAGAGTTTGAAAAGGCATATTTAATGCATGAAGATGAACCAAAAGTTAAGCTACGCGGTTTGGGTGATGAAGGAGAAGAAGGTGGCGAGCATGAATCTCTTGATGCCGCAGATACTGATGCATTTGTAGATGATTCACATCTAGATGAGTAATATAAATTACCAGGGGTATAAAAAGCCCCTGTGATTTATTCCTCTGTCCAAATCATAAAAGCCATTATAAAGAGAAGGGTAAGAGCCCTGAATTACATGTATTCCCCCGTTTATTTCAAAATTGGGGTTTATTTTATATTTGATATCAAAGGTTCCTCCAGCCTGATTAAAGTCAGTTGCTCTTGGATTTAATCCATTCGGGTCAAATATGGATTTTTGATAAAAAAACGATGCTTGGATTGTAACCTTTTTCGAAAGTTCATACTCCCCTCCAATCCATACATTCTGGCTTTTTGAATCAAATCGTTTGGAAAAATTCGACTCTGAATTTGCAGAATTGAAATTATACGTTTGAGACCCTACTCCAACAATTGTGGTTATATTCAGCTTCTTTACAGGAGAAAACGACACACCCGCACGGGTATATGTTTCATTAAATTTACTGTTTCCTCCTAAGTTTCCAAAGCCTGCACCTGTTTCTACGAAATATCGTGTTCTGGGTTTTAAATCCGTAAAAGCTGTATCTACCGGCTGAGTATAGTTCCGTAGCCCCTGACTCATTCCTGTAATAACAGATAACACGAAAAAAATCAATGTTGTAAAACTACGATTCATATCTATTTAATTTATTGATCTATTGCATTTACCATCTCTTCGCCATCACAAAACAAAATACGTTTTACAATAGGCTTGTAGGTGGCATTTTTTGTTTCCTTATAGGTAAACAACAATGAATTATTACTTTTAATCTGAACAGATTTTCCCGAGGGAATACTATCTATCTGCTTCAATTTTAGCCTCCCGAATTCACTATTGTATTCATTGAGTAAAATTACTTCTGCCAAAATACTTCTGACGGGCTTACCTGTAAAATTACTACACGTAAACGAAAAAAACAAACTATCCGTATATGCACCATCCATTTTAATCGAAATTATCTGTTGCATCTTATCCGCTTTTAATTTTTCAGAAAGGGCATCATCCTCAGGAGTATAACTTGCTGCGTATCCCCATAATTGACGATAGGTATGCTGTTCAAGCCATCTCAAACTATCGTTCATTATTTTATCATTGATGAAAGCTCTGAATATCAATAGTTGGTTTTCGCTCAGCAAATCCATTTCATCCATAAAACCAAGATCGCGCTGAAGCCCGTGAAGATTAAACTTTTTGTCCATCCGCTCTTCAATGTCGTTGCAAAAAGTAAGCAATAAAACATTCAACAATGAGAGAATCAGAATAATACACTTTTTCACCTTCTTAATTGTTTCTAAAATGTAAAAATAGGTATTTTGAGTAAATAATAAAGGTGTAGTCAATGTCAATTAGATTAATAAAATCTATTCATCGCGAACTTTCCAGGCAAGTATGGGAAGCTTGGTTTCGATGATATGTTTTCTGGAAAGTCTGTTTCGAAATAATCGTTCAAACATATTTTTGCTCGTTGGAACATAGCTAATCAGGTCTATTTGATTTTGTTGAATAAAGTTATTAATTGCAATACCTGCTTTTCGTTCTTCAAGTACATCAAATACTATTTTTTCTTCCAAATACTCATTTTTAAAGTATGCTTTCAGATCACTCATACGTGAAAATGCTCGTAAATAATTACCATCCAAACAAATATGAACGCAGTATAATTTTACGGAAAATGGTTTCAAAAATGCAAGAAGATCCTCAATTATTTCTTTATCCGGATGCATAAAGTCTGTCGTATAAACTACTTTTCTGAATTCATGATCCGTACTTTCTTTATCAAGATATACCCATACCGGAACAACCGATTTTTTAACAATATCAATAATCACACTTCCACTCGCAGATGTTCCTTCTTCTGTTTTATTCATCCCCATCAATACAAGCGTAGGCAGATATTTTTCAATTTGCCGGAGGAGTTCATAAACAGCATCGCCTCTTAATGTTTTGATTTTCCATTTGATTTCAGAATAGCATTGAGAAAGCTCTTTTTGAAGTACGATAAGCTTCTCATGTGAATAATCTTCAGAATTCTGAATCATTTTCATGTTATGTAAAGGATCAGAACCCAATACATCGCCAGTACCTGAAATACCGATATATACATTATCGGAAATAACATTGCACAACAAAATTTCAGCATTTAATTTCTGGGCTAAAAATGCTGCATATTCCGCTTGTTTTCTGGAAACCGGCGAAAAATCTACGGGTACAAGAATTGTTTTCATAGTTGTAAGGCATTAAAAAAGGCTTCCTTAAAATTACTACAAGAAAGCCCTTTTTCAGCAAAAGTGACGAAATTTTATTTTGCGGTTTCTACAAAATGGGTTAGTTCATCTGTAGATGCTTCAAAATCAAACACATCATTTATCTGATAGTAATTTCCCTGATCATACGTATATTTATAGCAATATTTAGCCATTTCAAGCTTTGATGCCTCAAAATCAAATACTTTCAGCAACTCTTTTATTTGAGAAACAAGAAAACAGTTGCTTCCTACAATCTGTTTTGCCATTGTAATTCGTGTTGCTTCAAAGTCTTTTGCTGCAATTGATGCTTTCATTGAATTAAACCGATCCTGAGTTACAGGTTTCGGACAACCACATTTACCGTCATAACCAGGCACATATACTGTAGACTGAGCGGTAGTTACCACAGGTTGCGTCCCTGGCGGGGTGGTAATTCCACTATTTTGGGTGGTAGTTGTAGTAGTGGTCGTGGTAGTTCCGGTTGTAGTAACCTGCCCCTGAATCCCTGTTCCGTTCATATTAACGGATGAAGGTAAATTCATATTTATCTGAACTCCCGTAACAGGATCCGTTACATTGATTCCAATATTTCCATTATTGCCAGCATTTGTGGTGGTTGATTGCTGAGTTGTGGTAATCGTTTTTGTATCGGTAACAGGTTGCGATTGAAGAGTGGTTGCTGATTGGGTTGTCGTATTTGTGGTTACCGGTATAGTTTGAGTTGTTGTGGTCGTAGTTGTTGTTATTGAACTTTCAACGGGCACTTCACTTTGCCAACGAATAACCCATTTGTTTTTATTATTTTTTCGAATACAATACGTTGTTTCCATTCCCGGATTATACATCATGGTTTTATCGAGCTGACCCAGAGATGTGTTTTTGAAAATAATTTTCGCTTTCAAATAAGTGCCTTTCAAATCACTGACTTTCACATTAGAGCGGGCATCGCTATTTTGTTTTACACCATTGATAACCACATAAAAGGGTTCACCTTGTTCTGTAAAAATTACAAGTGTTGAATTTTGGCTAAAGCTTATAAGCCCAACCATCAGAAATACTAAAAACAGGCCAATCTTTTTCATATTCAAGTAAGTTTTGTTAGGGTTAATTAATCCGTTTACAAGGATATATATTTTTTCGGAACTAACAAAACAAGTTTCATACCAAAGTTAAATTAGACGCTTTTAGAAAATCTTAATACATTACTCTCGTATAATTTATTCCCAGAAAAATAAAAAGGGATTATCGAATTGATAACCCCTTTTTCAGCGGAGAGAGAGGAATTACCACCACTGAATAAGATTGTTGTTGCAAAATGCAAGTATTCTTCCGGTGACATTTCTCATTTTGTAATCAAAAGAATTGCAAATAGAGAAGTATCAAATGGTTGGCAATGGTCTGACGAAAGAATTAATAGCTATTTTGCTTTAGAAGTTATTAGCTGGCGTCCTCTGTATTTTTTAGAATTGGAAGCAGAACTGGGATCTTAATTTATTAAGTAATTAAAATACAATAATATGAAATCAAGAGAAGATGTTGAACAGCTAAAGAAAAGCTGGAAATGTGATCCATTATGGGATATAGAATGTACAGAAGGTTTTGAAGAATATTATGATGAACTTTTAGCTTTTCGTAATGAAATTGAAGCAGATTATTACATAGAGTTAAAAAAATATAGAGAATACCAACTTGAAGAGATGATTGCATCACTTAAATAAAACACAGTAACATGAAAGCAAAAATTTTTGTAGGAGGCCGGGAATCTGGAAAAAGCAGGACGGCAAACATGATCGCTGAATACGTAGGAATAGAAAAAACAGCAATTTTTACCGGCAAACAATTTAATAATAACCGCTGGGTATTTTCAGAGATAAAAGAAGATACACAGCTTATAATCATTGATGATTGTCCGGAAAATTTTAATTACTCACGTTTTTTTCCCGTAGAAGATAACAGACCATATGGTGGAGAATTGAAATATAAAATTACCAGAGAAATTCCCAGACAAGAAACACAGATTATACAAGTTCCTTATCTAATTTTCACTACTAATAAATTATCAAAAAAATGGCTTGAGTATGGAGCTTCATTTAAAGGTCGTTTTGAGATTATTAATTTTCCATTATCGAATCCATCAACTCTATTAACTCAAAAAAATGGTACGACTCATAATAATGCTGATCCTGGTGAGGTAATCACAAAAGAGCATGAAGATTTTAAGATACTTATGTGTGCTATTGATAAGGAATTGTCTGTTCGTGGATGTGATCATAAACATTCTAATTTTTACATAGCTTGCAAAAGGCTTGAAGAATTTCGAGTTTATACAATTGATAGAGAAAAAACCATACAGTACCTTGAAAGCAAAGGAGGGTATTGCGATTGTGAAATTATGATGAATGTTCAATATGCCGAGTAATGAGAATAAATAATTAAAAAACAGTAAAATGAAAAAAGAAGATCTCCCAACATTTGAAGAATGTGAAGAACGAATTGCAAACAATACAGCTTCTAAGCTCCATATTTTTATTCAGGCATACGAGCCCTTGGAGGATTGTGATCAATTTAGGGAACAATTAGCCGATATGCTAACTGAAAATTCAAAAAATGCAGAAGAAACCGTATTTAGGACACTTTCCTTTTAAACACATGCCCATCCGGTGATTTCGCCGCTCCAACCGGAAATCCCGCCCTCTCAAAAGGCGGGATTTTTGGTTTCATGGAAAACCGTGAGCGCAGCGAACACCGCTTTTATATACCACCCCGGAGGTGTCTTTTTCGAGTTTGCTCTTTTGGCAAACCAAGCCCCCCACCCCCCAAGTTCCATTTTTACTGTAATTTGTAATTTTAGGGTTTAAAGAGGTGGAACAAAGATAATTACGGGATTACAAAAAAATTACAAACTTTTACTCAGTTTGTAATTTTGCAAGTTTGTAATTTTTGAAAAACACTCCATGACACTCAAATTACAACTTATTACAAAGTTTGTAATTTTTGTAATTACTGTAAATCAAATAGTTATATAATCAATTACAAACTGGTGTGTAATTTTGTAATTGGTCATTTTCAGGATGTTACAAGGGGTAAAACAGTCAAATTACAAAAAAATGCACTTTTTTGGGGGTAAAAGGGTGGGTTAGGTTTTTTTTTGCGTTGTTTTCGACATGTCGAAAACCTGTCCTTTCCGTGGGTAGTTTCAGAAAATTCCGGGACTTATATTTGCAAAAATCCCGCCTCATGCCCATCACGATTGAACTACCCTGTAAGCCCTATGTAAAACAATTTCTTGAGTTGAATTATGGTTCTCCTATAGAGTTGAAACCGGATCGTGTCCTGTTTACAAATTTTCTCAGGTGTTTAAAAAAACCTAATAAACGCTATGATTACAAAAAGGCAGACGTACCCTCATTGTATTCAGAAATCACCCGAATTGTAATCTCGGAGGACTCCTTTTACCGCTATGGCTGGGAGCTCACCCGTACCGATATTATCGCCTTCGGGAAAGAGATAGAGTGCCGTGTAAAGTTTTTCATGCGGCAGATGGTTTCTCAATATTCTACGGTTATGAATCTTAAGGATTCCATTTACATGTTCCAGACCCGTTTCGGGTTCACCGAGGAGATC
>Ga0209639_1002754_pt1 | contig 13041 bp, 13 predicted proteins | sample EPASupsiteHSE605_FD_187268 | JGI IMG/M metagenome (GOLD analysis project Ga0209639, IMG submission 187268) | Bioremediated contaminated groundwater from EPA Superfund site, New Mexico - Sample HSE6-05 (SPAdes) (version 2) | ecosystem: Environmental > Aquatic > Deep subsurface > Groundwater >...
AACTGCTAAAATGAGGAAAGAGTATGCTGAAAAAATGGGTGCTATAGTTATTGACCCGACAAAAGTAGATCCAGTTGAGGAAATCAAAAAGCAAACTGATGGTATTGGTGTTGATGTAGCTATTGATTGTGCGGCAGCTTATAATTCTGCCCCTAATGCTGTGAATTCGAGCAGACGCGGAGGTAGGACTGTAATAGTGGGTATTCATGAGAAACCAATATCATTTAATTTCAATGATATCCTGTATTCTGAAAAGAATATATATGGTATCCATGGCTATACAGGTTACTATAGTGAATTTGAACCGGCTGTAGCATTATTAGCAAGTGGTGCAATCAATGCTGAGCCACTGATCACAGGTAAAATTAAAGTTGAGGACATTGTAGAAAAAGGATTTATGGAGTTAATCAACAACAAAGAGGAAAATCTAAAGATTATTGTAACACCAGAATAAAATAAATAATTAAATTGGAATAGTTATCTGGTTTTAAAAAACGCAGGGGAACCCTAGCAAGTTCCCCTGCGATAACAAAATTATAGTAATTAAGATGTTATTTACTCATATTAGCTATGGATAGTAGCATCTGGTAGGGAAAGTGTCAAATACCAATAAAGAGGGTGGGTGATTGGATCTCCAAGAGCTGATACTTGTTTCAGCATGGGGAGAAATATCTGGTGAAAGATTATTTTAGTATCATTTTAGTAGACTGAAATTTCTTAATTAAGAGAGGAGATTGAAAAATGAAAGCAGCAGTATTCTATGGCAAACAAGATATGAGGATTGAGGATGTTAAGGAGCCGGTACCTGGTAAAGGTCAAGTAAAGATAAAAGTTAAATGGTGCGGTATTTGTGGTACTGACCTGCATGAATTCCATGGTGGCCCGGCGATCACATCAGTTACCCCTCACCCATTAACAGGGCAAATGATGCCAATGATTTTAGGACATGAGTTTTCAGGCGATATAGTTGAATTGGGACCGGATGTTGAGGGTGATTGGAAGGTTGGCGATCGGGTAACAGTTGACCCGTGCATTATTTGTGGTAAGTGTTATAACTGTAAGAATAATCACTATAATATTTGCTCTAATCTTGGTTTTGTTGGATTAGCTAGCAATGGTGCTTTTGCTGAGTATTGCTTAGCTGAAGACTATCAGTTGTATAAATTGCCCGATAACGTAACCTATGAAGCAGGTGCTTTTGCAGAGCCGGCATCAGTTAGCCTTCATGCGGTCAGGAGAGCAGGAGTATCTCTAGGCGACACAGCTCTGGTAGTTGGTCTTGGTCCTATTGGTTTACTTGCAGTACAAGCAGCTAAAGCCGCAGGCGCAGCACACGTGTATGGCGTTGAAATTTCAAAGGCAAGACTTGAAGGCGGTCTGAATCTTGGCTGTACTGAAGTATTCAATCCAAAAGAGTGCGACGTTGTAGCTGAAATCAAGAAAATGACCGATGGGATAGGTTGTCATGTCGCTATTAACTGTAATGGTAATGATGCATCAATGCGTACATGTCTTGATGCTACAAGAGGCTCAGCAACAATAGCATCACCTGGACATGGCGGCGGACAACCAGCTCAGATTAGTACGATGACGGATCTTAACTTCTTGGAAAAGCAAGTTATTGGATCACACGTTTATGTATACGAGTTTGTCCGTACACTGCCTTTATTGGGCGATGGCAGGATTAAAACCGAAGAATTAACCTCTGCCAAGATCAAAGTCGATGATCTTGTAAAAGGTGGATTTGAAGAATTGCTTAATAATGCGGATAAGCATCTCAAGATCCTTGTTCAACCCTAATCAACTAAGGTTCATAGAAGTCGCTAACTTGCCTTTAAACTAAATAATGGTTGTTTCAGTCTAACAAACTAGTTGGATCGGTTCTGCTGGTGAGCAACCCTTGAGTCTGGTAAAGTTGTGTCCGAGTAAAGGGGTAACACTGAGGTTACCCCTTTTTTTCAATAATGGAAATTATGATATTGTTATAGGAAAGCTAATGGAGAAAATGCAGAATATATTAGGCTACTACCTGACAGAGGATAATTCTTTGAAAGAGGTTGTTTAAATGGCTGAAATATTTGACGATATAGCCAATGAATACGACGATTGGTATAGGCGTCCCCTGGGGGCTTTGGTCGATCGGGTGGAGAAGGAGCCCATTTATGCCTATCTTGAACCAGTGGCCGGTGAACGTATCCTGGACGTGGGATGCGGGACCGGAATTTTCTCTCTGGAACTTGCCCGCCTTGGGGTGGCAGTGACCGGAATTGACATTTCTGAAGCAATGATGGACGTAGCACGCCGTAAGACGGAGGATGCTGGAGCGAATATAGAATTTATAAAAGCAGATGCCATGCAACTGCCCTTTACTGCAAACAGCTTTGACAAGATTGTTTCCGTGAGTGCTCTGGAGTTCACACCGGACTTGAAGGCAGTCCTTGAAGAGTGCTACCGCGTCCTGAAACCAGGCGGGCGGCTGGTTATCGCATTGATAGGGGGTAATAGCCTTTGGAGTGGGTATTATCAGGCGAAAGCCGCCCGTGATACGGACTCCCTCTTCCGGCAAGCCCGTTTTTACACACTTCCCGAGTTGCTGGACGCTATGCCCGGCAAGGATGTACAAGGCAGGGCAGTACTCTTTTTTGGCCCCGATTTTGAGGGGACGATGGAAGATGAGGCCAGGGAGATTGAAGCGGCTGCTACTTTGGCGGGGCGCATAGACGGGGGTTTTATTGTTGCAGTGAGTTATAAGAGTTAATATTGTGGAACAAACAAATCCCATAAACTATAATAACAACGGCTGCGAAAAGTAAGTCTAGCAGTTAAGCGGAGCCCTAGTAAGCAAGGGATCTAGTACCGGGTATTAACACCATAACAAGTAGATATGCTACTTATATTGAGGTGATGAAAATGATTATTAAGGTAAAGTTTATGCCAGGTATAATCATGAAAAATTGGGCTGATGAATATATATTGGATTTGCCTGAGGACGCGAGTTTAGAAATCTTGAAAAAAGAACTTCGCAAATATGTGCCGGATGATTTCTCTGCTTTTGAATGGACAACAATTAACTATCTTGTAAATGGTAAGCAAGCTAGAAAAGGTATGATTCTGCAGACCTTTGATGATGTAAATATAATGCCCCCAATGGGTGAGACGCAAGACAACAAAAATAAGTTTCAATTGGAGTATGAAAAAGCGTAATCAGTATTCAGCCGACTTCAAAGCCAAGGTAGTACTGCAAGACCTCTGATAGAGCAGATGTTAATGCGATCGCAGCCAAATATGGCATACATCCTTCATTATTAATCGCTGTAAGCAGGAGTTAGTAGCCCGAGCGCTTCTGAGGTGTTTAAGAAAGGTCCCTCGGAAGCTTTTTAATGTGCTGATAAACTTGAGATCTTAACCTGCTCCAAGGCAATCGAAATTAGAAACATCTTTAAAAAGGTATTTAGCTAACTCACTCATCATTAAATTTCCCTTTACTGTTGGGTGGATGCCATCAACATAATTAACATCTTTAATTGTATTTTGATCATCAATGAAACAGTTGTAAAAATCTAAAATGTCAACATGGAAGTCATTGGCAAAATCAAATATCCAATCTCTGTACGCGATCAGATATTTATTAACTAAATCAAAATTATTTACAAATGGCCAGTATCTCTTAGCCATATCAACAGCACAAGGAATAGGAATACCAATTATAGGTATAATACAATTATGGTAAGATTGATGAACCATGGCAGCTATATTAGCTTCAATGACCGAAAGCGGGACACCCCAAAGCAAGTCATTGCATCCCCCCATAATAACAGCATGAGAAGGTTTTTCCATTAGCACGTCTATGTTTAAACGTGCTAACATACCCCCTGTTGTATCCCCAATGATCCCCTTGTTTAATACTTCAACATTGTATTTTTTGCTTATTAAGGAGGGCCAGGCTTCAGATAATTTGATTTTATAACCATGTGTTAAACTATCACCAAAACAAACTAATTTCATGGTATTAACCCCTTAAAATTATTCAATTCTGCAAACTTCGTCAAGTAAAGGCTTTAACTAACCGTAAGCAAATAATCACACTACACAAAAAATAGGGGCTGGCCCCAAGAAAATCTTTCATTTGCTTTGGTGGTCATAGACAATTCATATTACCCTGGAGACATTTAGGAGTTCTAAAAGGGCATGCTCGGGATATTCCTCCATATCTTCTTTAGAAAAAATATTAGAAAAAGACTTTATAACCTCTTTCTTTACTATAGCCATGTCCACGTCACTGCTTAATTCCTCAACCAGGGAAGTTACGCCAAATTGGGAAATTCCACAGGGTACAATAAAGGAAAAATGTTTTAAATTGGTCGATACGTTTAAAGCAAATCCATGCATTGTAACCCAGCGTGAAATTGCTATACCGATAGCGGCCACCTTTCTGTTGCCAATCCAAACCCCAGGATAACCCTTTTTCCTGGAACCTTTTAAATGAAATATTTCCAATGTACGTATCAGCATTTCCTCAATATTTCTTAAATAGAGGTGCATATCACGATGTTGATCGCGTAAATCAATAATTGGATAGCCAACTAATTGCCCTGGACCGTGATAAGTAACATCACCACCACGATTGGTTTTGTATAGACCTATCCCATCCCCGGTTAACTGAGCACTGTTAACTAAAACATGCTTTTCATCAGCAGCACTACCTAATGTGATTACTGGTGGATGTTCAACCAATATCAGAATGTCCGGTATCTTTCCCTCTTGGCGAGCAGCACGAAGCTTATATTGTAGATCTAAGGTCCAAGAATACTCCTTATATCTCAAGTCAACATACCACATTATCTAGCACCTCGATTTGTCTACTTACAATGTCACATGATTTTTCATAAATTTATTGGAAAATTGTTCAGCATGGAAGGAACTCCGTACGAGCGGCGCTGCAGCTACGTGCATAAAACCAATTTCTTCGCCAAGTTTACGATATTCCTCAAAGATCTCCGGTTTAATATACTCAACTACTTCAAGATGAGAAGATGATGGACGCAAGTATTGTCCGATAGTAACTATGTCACAGCCGACATTATGCAAATCTTGTAAAACATTCTTAATTTCCTGGAATGTTTCCCCTAAACCCACCATTAAACCTGATTTGGTGTAAACCGAACTGGTTTTCGATTTTACATTTTCTAGTAAAGATATGCTTCGTGTATAACTAGCTTGAGGACGTACTTTTTGGTAGAGTCGTGGAATTGTCTCTAAGTTGTGATTGAAAATATCGGGAGGTCCCGATAATAAAAGATCAAGGCTTGTTTCACTTCCACAAAAATCTGGGGTGAGTACCTCAATGATTACAGATTGATTTAGTTTGCGAATTGCAGTTATACAGGATAAAAAGTGGCCGGCGCCACCATCGTGTAAGTCGTCACGAGTAACGGACGTTATAACTATATGGCGCAGGCCTAGTTTTTCTGCCGCTTCAGCTATTCTTTGAGGTTCTTCAAGATCCAAAGGAGTTGGGATCCCCTTTTTTACTGCACAAAAAGCGCAATTACGTGTACAAATTTCACCCATTATCATAAAAGTAGCAGTCTTCTGGGCAAAACATTCTCCAATATTAGGACAAATAGCGCTTTGACAAACGGTATTAAGTTTTAGTTCCTCAAGTAACTGAGCAGTAGATTCAATATTAATGCTGGCTGGAATTCTAATCTTTATCCATGGTGGAAATTTGCTTCCCACTTTTCTCACCTCTTTGATATGTTAGAGCCACACGGTTTATTAGTTGTTAACCTCTTTCTATTGTTGAAGATGGAGAAATAAGTCGGAAGTATAGAACCATGGGTTCGCAGTAAATCTGTCAAAATTATACACCTTTGAAAGAAGGTTTTTGTTTGTTCAAGAAAGCTGCCATACCAATATTCTGATCTTCAGTAGTGAAGCAGTCTGTCCATAGTTCAATTTCGTATTTACAACCATGTTCCAAGCTCATTTGCAAACCACGATTAATTGCTTCCTTGGCGTACTTAATTGCCAGGGGTCCGTTGGATATAATTTTCCTGGCCATTTCCACAGCCGTATCCATTACTGTTTCCGGTGGCACTACAGCATTTACCAGGCCGATCGACATAGCTGTTTCAGCGTCTATCATTCCCCCGGTCAAAATTAACTCGGTTGCCTTTCCTTTGCCAATAAGACGGGATAAGCGCTGAGTGCCGCCAAAGCCCGGGATAATGCCTAACGTTATTTCCGGTTGCCCTATCTTGGCTGTACTGGCAGCGATACGGATGTCACACGCCAAGGCCAATTCACAGCCACCGCCTAATGCATACCCGTTAACGGCAGCAATTACGGGTATTGGTAACTGCTCAATCATACTGAACAAACCGTGTGCAAAAACACTATATTCTCTGGCTTGTTGAGCTGTCATATCCACCATCGCGGCAATATCTGCTCCGGCAACAAAAGCCTTGCTACCTGCTCCGGTAATTATCAGCGCCCTAATCTGATCATTTTTTGCCACGTCTTTGATAACTTGCTCCATTTGCTCCAAAACTTCCTGGCTTAAAGCGTTCATACTCTTTGGACGATTAATTGTAACAGTGGCAATACCTTCCGCAACTTCTAATAGCACAAAATTATTTTCCATTTTATAGACCTCCTGGTTTAATTAATTATTCGCTAGACAACTTGTCCCATAATTTACCCACCAAAAGCTTTAGGGCGTTAGCCGATATTCCTTTTATTAACCATAACGGAAGTTAATCCCAAACCCACCCCTGGGATATTTCCAGCTAATAGCTCCTTCTTTAGGACAAACAGTCCTGCATGTGCCACATTCAAGGCAACCGGCATAATCGAAACTGATTTCACCGTCTATTATTTTGTACAAAACTGCTGGACAGGAAAAAGTGCAAGGCTTGTCCGCGCAAGTAGCGCATATATCCTTTTTTAAAACAATATGGGCCTCAGCATCATCAACGGCAAATTTATTAATCCCCAGCAACTGTTCAATGCTCATGCGTTTCATAGCAATCGCGCTCCTCTCAAGCCATCCACGGCCAGCTGGGTCAATCCGATCTTGCTTTGTTTCATCTGGCCCAATATTTTACCCATAAGGCGTACCGGCGGGCTGCCGTCAACGGTAAACAACTTGCTCATAAGACCTGTAACCAGTTGCGGGTAGGCTTTAAACATGCGCGGGTTTGCCATGAATTGAGGCGCCTGGCGGTAAGTTTCCAAATCATTCATAACAAAGCCTTCTTTTAAAAATTGCTGGTACTTGCTTAGTCCTTGCTTCGAGAAGTTGTTGTTTACCTTGGCAGACATAACCGTTTTAGCAGCAGCTTCACCGGAAGCGATGGCGAAATCCACACCCCGCACAATATATCCCAGGTTGAGGACAAATCCAGCAGCATCACCTGCTACTAAAATCCCGTCTCCGAAAATTTGAGGCATCATATTTAGCCCTGCTTCAGGTACCAGATGAGCAGAATACTCTACTACCTCGCCACCTTCGAGTAGGGGAGCTATATGCGGGTTTTCCTTTAAATCTTCTATTAAATCGATTATCTTATATTGATTATGCTGCAGTGCCTCCGCGCTTACAACCAAGCCGAGGGATATAGTGCTTTTATTGGTGTAAAGAAAACCACCCCCATGCATACCTTTGGTGCAATCGCCAACAAACAGTTGGGCCACACCTTCATTGCCGCTAAGCTTAAAACGCTGGCTGATAGTTTCCTCAGATAACTGAATAACCTGCTTTGCGCCGGTTGCCACCTGCTTTGGACTAAACTTCTTGCACAAGCCGGCTTTTTGGGCTATGAGCGAATTGACCCCGTCCGCCGCAATCACCACATCGGCCAGCATCCTGTCTTCACCGGCCTGAATGCCCACAATTCGACCGTTTTCTATAAGCAATTCATCAACCCGAATGCCACAGGCAACCATAGCTCCAGCTTCTTCAGCTTTCTCAGCCAACCAGGCGTCAAAGTCGGCTCTCAATAAGGTGAAGGAATGATAGGGGGGGGTACCCCAGTGTACATCCTGAAAGTCCATAGAAACACTCTGGCTTCCGTTCATAAAGGTTAGAATTTCCTTTACCACAGGCCTTTCTACAGGGGCTTCTTCCCAAAAATTTGGCATAATCTTATGCAGGGCATGACTGTACATCCGACCACCAAACATGTTTTTACTGCCGGGTGTTATCCCTTTTTCGATAAGAAGCACTTCAAGTCCTGCCCTGGCTAGTAAAAAGGCTGCTGTGCTTCCTGCCGGGCCGGCGCCGACTATAATTACATCAAATTTTTCTTCTTCCATTTCCAACACCACTTAAATTATATTTTTAGTACGTTGCTAAATGCTTTAATAAGATTGGGAACAACGTCGTACAAGTCTCCTACGATACCGTAGTCGGCAGCATCAAATATAGGCGCATTTTCATCGCGGTTGATGGCGAGTATTATCTTACTATCACGAATACCTGTTATGTGCTGAATCTGCCCTGACACCCCAAGGCCAATGTAAAGATCGGGCTTGACCTTTTTCCCTGATATGCCCATGTATACCTCTTCAGGCAGCCAATGCAGCTCTTCAGCAATAGGTCTCGAACAGCCTACCGTGCCGCCTAAAATGCTAGCCAATTCCTGGGCTAAAGCAATGTCCTCTTTTTTTTCTACTCCGCGGCCGACACTTACAATAATTTTTGCTTCGGTTATATCAACGGCTTCCTGCACCTTAGAATTACGGTTAATAATCTTTACGGGTGAAGGGGGCGCCGCCGTCAACCTGATTATTTTTCCTTCTTTCGCTTCTTGCAATGGAGCTAGCTCAAAAGTACGGGCAGGTATGGTAGCCATCTGGGGACGTGTGGTACATACTACTTTTTGTACGGCTTTTCCACCGTAAATCATACGTTCCATGACCAACAGTTTCTTTTCTTGATCTAATGCAAAGGCATTACATTCTGTGGCAAGTCCGGTATTCAGGCTGGCTGCAATACGGGTTGCCATTTCTTTCCCACGCTTCGTTGCTCCGATAAAAAACACATCGGGATCAGCGTTACGGGCTGCTTCAACTATCACTGGCACATAAGATTCAAGTGGCTGCTCTTGAGTCAAAGGAGGTAGCAACAGAACCTCATCAGTCCCGTATTTAATGTATTCCTGAGCCAATTGTTCAGTAAGCGCAAAGGCCACCAAATTGACGCCCAATTCGTCTGCCAAATTCCACCCAGCATTTATAAGCTCCAAAGTTTGTTCGCGATTTTCGGCAAATATCCAGATGCCCGCCATCATATCAACTCCTTAAGCAAGTATTCCTTCTTTTAATAATGCATCGATAATCACCTTGATATCTGCTGGTTCGGTTCCAAATTTCAGATGGCGTCGCTCCATTGTTGCCCCGAGTACGCTTATGGTTTGTAGCCGCGGCTCATAATTTTGGCCAAGAGCATCTAAGGTAACGTTTTCCACTGGTTTTTTGGCAGCTCCCAATACCTGCTTCAGGGTAGGTATTCTTGGTGCGTTGATATCAGGCAAAACGGTGACCAGTGCCGGCAATGGCACTGTGACTACTTCTACGCAGTCATCCAGTTTACGCTCTGCAATGATTTCTTTATTTCCTTCATTATAAGTTAATTTGTTAACATTGGTTGCACATGGTATGCCAAGCTTTTCGGCCAAACCAGGACCAACCTGCTGAGCGTAAAGATCACTGGAGCCTTCTCCACAGATAATCAGGTCGTATTCCTGTTTGCTGAGGGCATCTGCAAGGATAGCGATTGTCTGTGAAGGTTCAAGGTTGACAAAGGATGGGTCGTTGATAAAACAGGCTTTTCCCGGTCCGCGAGAAAGGGCGTCTTTTAGACTTTGCTTGGCGGCAGGCGCACCTACAGTCACGACAGCGACGCTGCCGCCATGCTGCTCCTGAAGGCGAACCGCTTCTTCTATAGCATTACGGTCGTAATCGCTAATTTTATAACCGACCCGGTCAAAGATGAGTTCATGGGAATTTGCTGCCACCTTGATGTCTGCTTCATCATTAACCCATTTAAAACAAGTCAGTATCTTCATTTGTAACTCTCCCAACTCGTTGCTTTTAATATTAGAACCGGCTCAAAGTTTATCAGTCTTAGAGGTTTCCATTGGATACTTTTTTATTTGTTCCGAGGGGTAGGATTAAGCTTACTTGCCACCTATCTTTGAACAACAGGCTTGACTTTCAACCAGATCCTACCCAAAAAGAACTTAACTAAAATAAGATAGCGAATCCCGGGAGCTCACTATGACAATCCATTACCGCAACACGTTACTGGAAACAACCATTTTCATAACCTCACTGGTTCCTTCATAAATCTCAGTTATTTTGGCGTCACGATACAGACGTTCAACTTTATGCCCCTTGATGAAACCGATGCCGCCATGAATTTGTATGGCTCTGTTTGTATGGCGGGCTGCTGTTTCGGATGCAAAGAGTTTGGCCATAGCAGCTTCCTTGTTGTAAGGCAGACCCTGGTCATAACACCAGGCAGCGTGATAAGTCAGGAACCTGGCAGCCTGTATATCAGTAGCCATATCGGCAAGCATCCACTGGATCGCCTGGAAAGAGCTAATCGGCTTGCCGAACTGAATTCTTTCTTTGGAATATTGAATTGATTCGTCCAAAGCTGCCTGGGCAATGCCCAATGCCTGGGCTGCTATACCAATTCTGCCGCCGTCCAGGGTCATCATGGCAATTTTAAAGCCTTGACCTTCTTTCCCCAACAGGTTCTCTTTGGGAATACGGCAATCTTTTAAAACAACCTCGGATGTAGCAGAACCCCGGATGCCCATTTTGTTTAAATGTTCGCCGGCTTTGAGCCCAGGTGTATTTCCAGGTACGATAAACGCGCTAAGACCCTTAGCTCCTTTTGATTTGTCGGTCATGGCAAAGATGACAAAGACGCCTGCTACCGGAGCATTGGAGATAAACATTTTACTACCATTCAAAACGTACTCGTCGCCATCCAAAACAGCAGTTGTGCTCGCCGCTCCGGCATCGGTACCTGCGCCAGGCTCAGTCAGTGCAAACGACCCCAATATTTCTCCCTTGCAAAGGGGTACCAGGTATTTTTGTTTTTGTTCTTCGTTCCCAAACTTAAATATTGGAAAGCTTGCCAGGGAAGTGTGGCACTCAAGTGTAAATCCTGTAGTGGCACAAGCCCGTGATAACTCCTCAAGAACTAGGATAAAGGTTAGATAATCAGACCCGGCGCCACCGTACTCCTCGGGATACGGGATGCCTGTCCATTCCTGCTCCGCAAGTCTTTTAATGTTCTCCATCGGGAAGAACCCTTCCTGGTCAACCTTTTCAGCAATGGGCTCCACAAATTTTTCACAAAACTCCTTGACACTGGCTTGAACTAATTGTTGTTCCTCTGTTAGTTGAAAATTCATAATTTTCTCCCTTCTCTTTGGTTTTTTACTTATTTACATTACTTTAGGAACAAATAAACAAATCCGGTATGATGAAAAACCTCAAGCAATTTGGTAATAAATAAACACGCTCCTTTCAAAATAATAGTACTCACGCCGGTCAGCCATTTCCCTGTTCCGTGTCATTCAGAAGTTTTGGGTTCCGTTAACCCGGGATTTTAGCCTGGCATTATTTAGTTTTTAAAAAGAGACACACATATTGGTTTGCGAATATTTCCCCCAGACCCTAAACTGGTTTATGAGCTAGTCCGTATTTGTCTTACAATTAAATTCTAATTGCTATCAATATAAATTGTCAACAAATATTTTACATACAAAATAATTGCTAACCTATTACATAATTCTTAGCCCTATGAGAGTAAAAAAAGGTTATATAGAAAACAGAGGTGGGTATAGCCATACAGGCCATCCCCACCATAGTAAAGCGTAATCCCTTGACACCTGGTACTCATGATTTTTCATTAGATTTTGCTACTGTTTTAATCACCACTGCCAACCTGACCCACCCAGTCTTGCATTAGCCTGATTCAGCGAGAAAACCCATTGCTGACAGTGACATTGGCGTAGGTTTCCCCCAACCGTTTGCCGGCGATCATCCTTTTACAGGTTTCGCAAAGGATTGCATCCATCTCCTGGTTCAAGTTGCTTTTAAGGTAGGCGACTTGCTCCGGGGTAATAAATGGCTTACCACATACCGAACAGGCAAGCAGTTCAAATTCCTTGTTCCAGATTATTCGTTTGCCGTGGCTTTCCGTGACCTCGATAGCCCCGGTCGGGCATACACCGGCACAGGCGGCGCAGCCCAGGCAGGTTTTTGACGGTTCGTCATAGGGGGTCGCTACTTTTTTAGTAGTACCCCTGTTGACGGTAGATATGGCGTTGGCGCCCATCTTCTCACAGGCGCTGACACAAAGGCCGCACATAACACAGTTCTCTTCAGAGGCCTCTTGAAACCGCGTTGACGGGGTTACCTCGTATTCTTGCATGAGTTTTTGGATGTAATCGTTATGCGGCGCCCTTGCCCCCAGGAGCATGAGCAACGTTTTTCTCATTTGAATAATTTTTTCCGATCCGGTAACCACCTCGATCTCGCCGGTAATAGGGTAGACGCAGGAAGTCACCACTTTACTCCAGTTGTTTTCAATGACCTCGACAATACACAGCCTGCAGCTTGCCAGCCCTGGTAGGGAGGCGTTATGGCAAAGGGCAGGGATGTGGATTCCATTCCTGAGTGCCACATCAAGTATAAACTCCCCGCGGGATGCTTCACACTGTTGACCGTTGATGGTAATTTTCAAGTTAAAAACACCCCTTTACATGACTTTGACAGCATGGAACTTGCAACTATCTATACAATTGCCGCATTTGATACATTGGCCCGGGTTAATGCTGTGGACGGACTTGCGCTCTCCGGAAATAGCGTCAGCCGGACAGAGCTTTTTACAAAGTCCGCAGCCCGTACAACTTTCTGGAGCAATGAAATAGGTGGTCAATTCCTTGCATACCCCGGCGGGACACCTTTTATCCCGAATGTGCGCCAGGTATTCATCCTTAAAGTACCGAATGG
>Ga0209639_1002756_pt1 | contig 13027 bp, 9 predicted proteins | sample EPASupsiteHSE605_FD_187268 | JGI IMG/M metagenome (GOLD analysis project Ga0209639, IMG submission 187268) | Bioremediated contaminated groundwater from EPA Superfund site, New Mexico - Sample HSE6-05 (SPAdes) (version 2) | ecosystem: Environmental > Aquatic > Deep subsurface > Groundwater >...
AAAATAGTCTGAAATATCTACATAATCCGTCGGGATAAACCGCATGCCGCATACTGGTTCAAAGTAAAAAATCGACGGAATTTTGTCATATGGTTTTGCTTCTGTTTTCAGGTGAGCAATTGGAATCATGACAGCGATGTCGTTGACGATCTTGCTTGTAAGCTCGTGATCAGGGTTATAGTCAAAGGGGTAATGCGTCAAAATAACGTCCGCCTTGCAATAACGAACAAGATTTATAAACGCCAACCTAACACTGCGATCCTCATAAAACATCTCATCATCATAGTCGAGGCAGATATACTCTGCGCCGATGATTGCTGCACTTTTTGCAGCCTCCGACTTGCGGATGCGTGCAATCTCCTCCATGGTGTGCTGCGCAGAGCCAATGTTGCCATTTGTCGCCGTCGCGAGAAAAACCTTGTGACCCATTGCGGCATATTTCGCCAGTGTTCCCGCGCACATTACTTCAATATCGTCTGGATGTGCGCCAATTGCTAAGATATTCATAACTCTCTCCTTATCAAACCTTTTGGAATCTATTCTCCATATATTTGTCCGCAACAATAATAATAAGTAGAATCAAACCCTTAACCATTTCCTGCATATTGGCCTGTAAACTAAACATGCTCATCGCATTATAGATAATGTTCATCAGGATGACGCCCCAGAGCGTTTTAATCGCGCCGCCCTTACCGCCGGAAAATGCCGTTCCGCCGACGATGACCATCGGAATGATGTTGAGTGGTCCATCGAGTGCAAGGTTTCCAGAAGCACTGAACATCCTAGTCATCATGACAATACCACCGAGCGCTGCAAAGAATCCCTGCACGACGAATACACTCCAAAGATGACCTTTCACATGGAGGCCAAGATTATCCGCAACGTTGATGTTACCACCGATTACGTAGAGGTTTCGTCCGTATTGCGTCTGCGTCAGCACATAATGGGCAATCAGCGCAACCATAATGAACAGAAAAAACGTGATTGGCACCGGTCCTATCATCACCTCACTGATGGCGAGAAGTGTTGGATGCATGTTGGAAACCGGAGTGGAGCTCGTTATCGTCAACGCAATGCCCCTGTAGGCCAGCTGCATCGTCATAGAGACGATAAAAGGCGGAAGGCGGAACGTTGCTACAAAGAAACCGGTAATTACACCACAAACGCAGCCGAGCATGAGAGCAATCAGCATGGCCGGCACAAACCCGACGATCGGCAACAGCATCATAAACACACAGGCTGTCAGAGCCATGACCGAGCCCATGGAGATATCCAGTTGACCGCAAAGCAAGACGAACGTGAAGCCGATGGCTACGATGCCGTATGCTGAAATGCTTTCGAACAATCCTGTCATGTTGACCGGCTTGAAGAAGTATTCATTGGTCAGGCTCATGCTCACGAAGATTGCCAATGCCAGTAGAGGAATTCGCGAATCCGAAATGAACTTTCTCGTTTTTATCACTTCGCTCACCTCCTATTCAGCTTATCGAGACAAATTGCGAGCAGCAGAACCGCGCCTTTAACGATATATTGTACAACCGAATCAACGCCCGTCAGGTTTAAAATGTTCGTAATCAATCCGTAGATCATCACGCCAATGAGTACCTGAACCATGCCACCTTTACCGCCAACAAGTGAGTTTCCACCGACGATCGAGGCAATGGCAGCATCAAAATCTGCTCCATTTCCTGAGTATGGGGAGGCCGCCGTGGTGCGGGAAGTCATGATGATCGCCGCCACAGCAGCCATCAGCCCGGCTATCGTAAAGCCGACCAGCTTCATGGCATTCACGTCAATCCCAACAAGAAACGCGGACTTCTTATTTGCGCCACTTAAGAGCAGCCTTCGTCCAAATTGCGTTTTCTTGATGATGACCTGCATGATAACCATCAGAATAATCCAAATAATAGCCGCGATTGGGAATGTTGCAACGTTACCCTGGCCAATCGCCTTGTACCAATCGGCATTGACACCGTAGATATCTAATCCGCTGCAATAGGTCAGTGCAATTGCTGTGCCGACCATACCCGTAGCCAGCGTGATGAGAAATGCTTCTCCGCTGCCACCGCGCGTGACCATCATCAAAACGCCGTTGAATGCGCCCATTGCCAAGCCTGCGCTCAGTGCGACGGCCATGCCCAGTGCGGCTGAGCCAGATGATTTTTCAACTCCAACGCATAACACCGCACACATGGAGAGTGTTGCGCCGATGGAAAGATCGAATCCACCCACTAAAAGGGTCATCGTAAAACCGATTGCCATCACTCCGTTGACCGAAATACGGCGCATTAGATTCATCAGGTTTGTCCAAGAAAAGAAGTTTTCGCTCAAAAGGGCTCCTGCTATGATCAACGCGATTAGAAGCAACAGGTTTGTGTTATCGCGCGTCCAGCCCCCGATTTTGTTCCACTTGGATTCATTTACATCACTCATTTGCTCACCATCTCTCAGAATGCGTAGTTCATAATATCGACCGCGCTGATCCGTTCACCCGTCAGTTCGGCCACAATCGCGTCGCTTTTCATAACGAGCACACGGTCGCTCATGCCAAGAATTTCGGGAAGCTCAGAGCTGATCATGATGACGGCCTTACCATGTGAAACCAGATCGTTGATGATCTCATAGATTTCAAATTTCGCGCCAACATCAATGCCGCGTGTAGGCTCATCCATAATAATGATATCGGAGTCAGTGTTGAACCATTTCGCGACGACAACCTTTTGCTGATTGCCGCCTGAGAGATTCAAGACTTTCTGCGTACGGGACGGCGTTTTGATTTTGATCGCCTGAATATACTTATCGGCGATAGCATTTTCCTTTGCGTTACTCAAAAACAAGCGCCCGACGATTTTCTTAAGGTTTGCCATAACGATATTGCTCTTGATCGAAAAGTCGATTGTTAGTCCCTCATCCTTGCGATCCTCTGTTAAAAAGGCGATTTTTGCTTCCTTAGCAGCATGCGGCGAGCTGGAGCTCAGTTTCTTTCCGTTGACAAACACGGTGCCTCCAGAGATATAATCCACGCCATAGAGAGCACGCATCGCCTCGGTTCGACCTGCTCCGACGAGCCCGGCAATACCGAGCACTTCTCCACGATGCAGGTTGAAGCTGATTTTCGCCTTCCCGCCTTTGCGCATAAGATCCTCTACACGAAGAACCTCTTCCTGAATGTGATGCTCGCGCTGCGGAAACGCTTGGTTGATTTCTCGGCCAACCATCATTTCCACTAGCCTGTCTTTCGTTACATCCTGAACAAATGAGGTTCCGATGATCTTGCCGTCTCTCATGACGGTTACCGAATCACAGATGGAAAAAATCTCTTCCAATCGATGGGAAATATATATCACAGCGATCCCCTTTTGTTTTAGATCCCGGATGATCGCAAAAAGTTTTTCAAGTTCGTTTTGCGTCAGCGACGCCGATGGTTCGTCCATAAGAATCAACTGCGCGTTGTAACTGAGCGCTTTGGCGATTTCAACCATCTGCTTACCAGCGACGGAGAGTTTGCCAACCTCAATCTTCGGATCGATACTAAACCCGATACGATCGAGGTATTCTTTTGCCTTTTTTCGAATCTCACGCCATCGAATCGGCCTGCCTCCTTCACTGAGGCGGCCAGCGAAAATGTTCTCCGCAATCGAGAGTCCGTTCACCAGGTTCAATTCCTGAAAGATAATACTGATGCCCATATGCGCAGCAACCGTCGGGTCCGTAATACAAACCTCGCAGCCGTCGATAAACAAAGCACCGCTATCCGCCTTGTAATTGCCGTTTAGCACCTTCATTAAGGTGGACTTTCCTGCCCCGTTTTCTCCAACCAGTGCGCGAACCTCGCCGCGGTTAATTGACATGCTGACACTGTCCAGCGCCTTCACGCCCGGAAAGGATTTACTGATGTCCCGTACTTCAAAAAACATGCCGCTCAAGGTACCCATCCTTTCATTTAGACGGGGCGATTATCGCCCCGCCTAAATACATATGTTTGTTGTGAGTTTTCGGCTCTCTTAATCGTGCGGTGCGGTTTCGACATTGTCCTTGTTGACAAGCAACATGCCCAGCACCATAACGCGATCGACGGTTTCACCATCGGAAACTTTTTTGATCACGTCCATGGCATCGCGAGCAAAAAACCCAGCCGGATAAGAAATTGTGAACATAAACTTGCCTTCCTGAATCGCGGGAATGGAGCTCTCATAAAAGCCCTGAGATGCAATCAGGATGGAATCAGTCTTGCCCGCAGCTTCGATAGCGGCGTTAACGCCCCACGCCATGCCGTCATCCTGCACGATGAATGCTTTGATGTCCGGATGCGCCGTAATGATATCTTCGGCGGCAGCCATTGCCTTCTGGCGATCCCAGTCGCAATAAACGGTCTGCACAACTTCGATGTTCGGATACTTGTCGAAGACTTCCATCATGCCTTCCGTACGCTTCTGTGCGTTGTCTGCGCCAGTCAGTCCTGCGATGATTGCGACCTTGCCGCTGTCGCCTGCTGCTTTTACATATTCTTCAGCTTCTAGAACGCCAGAGGCCTTCTGACCAAAGAGAACCTGATAGATTAGGTCGTTGATACCCAAGGCAGGGTCCATGTCATAGTGTGACACTACGATTAATCCTGCTTCTGCCGCTTTTTTCATCGCGGGAGCGAGTGCGGCATTATCCGCAGGCTGAATTGTAATCGCATTGAAACCCTGTGCAACGCAGGTGTTCACGAGGTTGATCTGCTGGTTGACATCCTGGCCCGCGTCAAAAACTTCGCTCGTCCAGCCAAATTCTTTGCACTTGTTTTCGATTTCAGCATAATAGAGATGGTTCCATTCGTTGTATTCCGCAACGATGATGCCGACCTTGAGCGGTTTACTTTCCGCTGCAGCTGCCGGCTCGGTCGCGGCTTCTTCTACGGCGGTTGCTTCGGGCACTGCCGCAGCTTCATCTGTCGCCGCAGGGGCTTTTGCTGTGCAAGCAAAGCTGCTCAGAGCCATGATCAGGCACAGGACCAACACAAAGACCTTTTTCATTGTTCTTTCTCTCCTTATTTTTTGCTTTTTTCCGGTCCGTTACCGGGAAACTTAATAATCAAAATAAAAATTTTGAAAACGCTTTTTTCATTTGAATAAATTGCATTTATGGCATGAAAGATCAAATGATAATTTAAATCATAGCTTTTTGATGGGTTGGTGATTGAATGAATTGGATTAGTGTGATATTAGCGCAACTAATATTTATTATCTTAATCAGTTGATTTTAGTTTAACGGCATGATAGAATCTTGTCAAGCACTAATTTACAGTTAAATCTCCTATTTCCAGCCGTTGTTATTCAATTTTGCTTATTGCAATTACTAATATTTTTTAGTATACTCTTTCTACTAGAGAGTGAGGTAATGATTTTGGAAAAAGTCACGACAATTGATATCGCTCGAATCGCTGGAGTTTCACCCTCTGCCGTATCAATCGCACTGAACGGGAAACCCGGCATAAGCGAAAAAACCCGCGCGCGTATTCTCAATATAGTCAAACAAACCGGCTATTTACACCACGCGCCGGGCAGGCTGAATTCTTCAAGCGCAAATATCGCCGTGTTGTTTCGAAACGAATGTCCCTTGCAGGATCGATTATTCTATACCGAACTCAACACAAGTGTGATGGAAGCCTGTGAGAGTCTTTCCTATAATCTACTCATCACTTCAACGTTTTACAAAGGAACGAGCCTGGCCTTTTCGGACGTTTTACGTTCCGACATGCTGGATGGAATACTCTCATTTGGCGATATCGACCGTGCCGTATATGCCGAGCTAAAATCGTTAAATATACCAATTATCGTATTGGATAGTAGTCGTCGCACCGGAGACCTATGCCTATCTGTTCAGGTTGACTATGAGCACGCGGCGTACACCGCAACAAAACACTTACTTGATCTTGGGCATAAGGATATCGCTTTCATTGGCAACAACAAGCAACACGACTTCAATCTCCTTGTTTTCGAGGGCTTCCGGAGGGCAACCGCGGAAGCGAACATTGCGCTAGGCACGAACAGAATCCAGCTAAACGTATATGACGAAGATTCTCTGGGTTCCTGCATCGACGAGGCTCTTTCCGGCCCTCAGTTACCAACTGCAGTATTTTGCGCAACAGATTTTTATGCGATGCGCGCATTAAGAAAGCTCTATCACAAAGGGATACGCGTGCCAGATGACATCTCCGTTATCGGCATTGATGATGTGCTGTCTTCAAAATATCTCATTCCTGCTCTGACCACTATGGCAGTCGATCGTCAGGAGATGGGACGACTCGGAATCGAGTTGTTGCAAAAAGCAATCAACGGAGAACCCTGCCAATCCGTCGTGCTACCGCAGTGCAAGCTGATCGTACGCGAAAGCACTGCGCCGCCAAGAGCGAAATAATACACAATACGCAATCGCAACTAGAATCTATATGGCCATTTGTAAAAGAACAAACACCCGCGTTTTTGTGTTATATCATCGATTTTCATTTTTCAGCGTAGAAATGAATGAAGGCAGAAATCATTTCAGAAGCCCGTAGAAGGATCGAAATCACTGAACAAATGTACTATCGATGACGAAAAGAGTATTGCGAGTGATCACCAGCGATGCATGTCGTATGAAGTCGCTAGAAAAGAGAACGCTCGTTTGAAAAGCTGGTAGCTGATCAGACATTGAGTATCATAAGTGTTGAGAAACGATGGATCCGACAACATCATTAGATTAGACTACATTTTAGCCTCGTCGGTCGGGGCAGTCGCCCTTTCCTCAAACAGTGTGCCAGTTGTTGCGTATAATTCCTAAATTGAATAGCATTGCTTCTGAGCCAAAAAATGTATGAAGATCAACAAAAAAGATTTGAAGGAGATGGATATGGTTCAATTTGAGAAACTTTTCTCCCTGAAAGATCATGTCGCGATCATTACAGGCGGATCAAGAGGAATTGGAAGAACCTGTGCGGATTTCATTGCGGCAGCAGGTGCTGATGTTGCTATTATCGGAACTCATTATGATACTGCTAATATAGCTGCTACTCAAATCTCAAAGGAGTATGGTGTAAGGACTTTAGGTTTAGAGTGTCACGTAGAGGTTCGTGAAGAAGTTTATGATATGATTGATAAAGTTGAGAAGGTTCTCGGTACTCCCACCTTGCTTTTTAATAATGCAGGTATCTGTGAAAACGGTAATACTGAAGATTTCCCTGAAGAACTTTGGCGCAGAATTATCAACGTTAATTTGACTGGTGCATTCTTCGTCATGCAAGCATTTGGCCAAAAATTATTATCGCTGGGTAAACCAGGTTCTATTGTAAGTACAACTTCCATGAACACACGAATTTGCTGTACTCCACAGCATGAAACAGCCTACAATGCTTCAAAAGCTGGATTATTACAGTTATGTCGTTCATTAGCAGTTGAATGGGGAAATCGGAATATTCGAGTTAATTGTATTAGCCCGGGTTATATTATGACTGAGTTAACAAAAAGAATTAGTGATCCTGAAATGATTCACTCATGGGTACAGGCTTCTCCAATAGGTCGCCTAGGAGAAGAACGGGATTTGGGTGGAGCAGTAATATACTTATTAAGTGATGCTGCACAATTCACAACTGGCTGTGAACTCATGATTGATGGTGCATTCACTTTAATATAGCCAATAGAAATTTTCAGGTAGCCATGTTTATTTGATGTATGCCGAAGCAATTAGCCAAGTATAATCGCTTCTCATCGTCAAAAGTACTTTCGCCAATATGCCCGTAAACTGGCGATTACTCGAGAAATAAATGATTATCAGGCGTGCATATGGATTACCAGCGCTCATAACCCGGAGGTCGTTGGTTTTTCTATTGTAAATGATTTTTATCTGTAAAGTTTTTTACTCGCGACCATCACTGTTTTCCCAATGACGTAAATTTGCGTTATCATGTTTCCAATGACGTGAATAGTCAGATACACAATCAAGACATCAAACTGACCGGCTCGCGCCAGAACGTCATTGGGAACATATCATACTTTCTAATTCGATCATGATTAACAGATTAAGAACTCTCTCCCTTAATGCGACAAATGTGCGACAAAAGCTAATATGACCTACGTGGTTAACTCCATGCAGGTCTTTCAATATCTACCTGGAACAACGCATTTCTCTAATTTATCGCATTACCGCACGAACTACTAAAAGAGCTAAAGTCTTGCCGCTCTCCCCCTAAAAGTCGGCTCATTTTGAGGTCTATCATGCCCGAAAGGATTCGAACATTCGACCCTCAGGGTCTGATATTGTTACTATATCCAGTTCAGCGATTGAAGCCATGCCCACAAACTATACGAATACCACCATAAACTACACGATTACCCCATAAATTACACGATTACATGGACACAAAAGTTCCCTAACACCTCAAATCCCCAAAATGCGAGTAGTCGTAGCGAAAAACATGGCTACGCTTAATCTACCAACGCACCAGAAAGTCTTGGTTTTGCTGGTTATTAGCAAAAGAAGAAGCACCACTATTCTATCAAAATAGTGGTGCTTCTATGGTGGAGATGGGGATAAACGAACCCTCTGAGTTTTACTAGTTTGTGCTTCTGCAAAAAATTACCCCCTTGTGCGTCAAAAATGCGACAAAAACTCAACAAGGCCTGCGCGGCACCCACCACGCAGGTCTTTCTATATCCACCCTGAATAATGCTTTTCTCAGATTTGTCGCATTGTCGCACGTTTTGAAAAACGAGCTAAAATGAGACCCCCTAAAAAGTCGCCTAATTAGGGGGTCTTTGGCGTGCCTAGGAGGATTCGAACCTCTGGCCTTTGGAGTCGGAGTCCGTCGATCGATCCTATCACAAGAAGGGCATAATTTGGTAGTTGTCATCGCCTCACCTGCAGCGAGCAAAACCGTTGATAATAGGTTATTGCCCCTCATAAAAAAGGTGAATATTATAGAACTTCGATGCGACTACAACCCGCATTCAACGCTATGTTCTTTAACTCCTCCATGCTGCTCTCACCCGGCACGGAAATCCCCCGATAGTTCTCGCGCACGCCAAGCGGGCGAAAGCGGATAAGCTTGTATCCGATGTTTGCGTCCTCTTTCCAATGGGGAGAGAGTATTTTGCACACGTTCCGTACGGTCTCTACATTGGGCAGCTGATCCGGCACGATCACTGTGCGCACCTCCTCCAACTTTCCAGCGCGGGCGAGAAACGACAGGTTTTCTAGTACAAGCGCGTTGTCCTCTCTGGTGAGTACGCGGTGCGCCGCAGGATCAAAACATTTCACGTCCAGCATGACCCCGTCGCAAACGCGAAGTAGCGCTTCGTCCGCGGAAAAATCGTAGTTCCCGTTGGAATCCATCAGCGTTTGGAGCCCCATTTCTTTGGCGCCCTCAAACATCCTGAGCAGAAAATCGCGCTGCAGGGTGCACTCCCCACCGGAGACGGTGACGCCGCGGATGAACGGGCGGTTCTGGCGGAGAATTTCCAGCGCCTGCTCCGGCTCCATCCAGTCAATCTTTGGGGAAGAATCGCGCGGGCAGGCGCGAAGGCAGGCATCGCAAGCACAGCAGATCTCCCGCCGATAACGCACCTCGTCATGCTCCATTCGAATTGCGCCCGTCGGACAGACGCTGACGCAAGCACCGCAGTGGTTGCAGAGGTGAATCGTCTCCGGATTATGACAGTATCCACAGTTGAAGTTGCATCCTTGAAAGAAGAACACCGTGCGATTGCCAGGACCGTCCACGCTGCTAAAGAGTACGATGCGATTGACAGGCGCGGCTGTCATAGCGCGCGAACCTTGCGCTCGAGGATATGGCTGTTACGAACCTCCCCGAGCCCCCAAATGACGTTGTCCTGCTGCACCGCCTCGCCGCGCGCGAGTTTTTCGATGTCCGATTTTTTCACGAGATAGCCAGTAATCCGAATCACGTCACTATCGCTGGCATATGCGGAAAAGTATCGCATTCCGACGGAAAACGCGCCCTTGATCAAATCGACGAGGCTCTCCGGATTTCTCTTCGCGGTCACTTCAAAGGGGAATATATCGCCAACCCCGGAGTGGAAATAGGGATGAAACTGCCCCGCATGGCGAAGGTGGTCGTAGAGCGCAATCTCGTCACCAATCGGAATACGCGCGCCGGAGCTCACACCGATGTCGATATCGAGCCCAACCTGTGCATGCAGCGAGAAATGCCCGCCGCTGACCGCGCAGTATGGGCTTACGTATGCGTTCACCAGTTCCGTCAGCTGACACATCACGCGGTGTGCAAGCGAATCCGCTGCATCACTGTGTCCGTATAAAATATCGGTGTGCCCTTCCAGAGCCTCCAGATGGTTGACACACTCGGCCAAACCGACAACCCCAAACATGCCCGTGAAGCGATCCAGATGGAGAAAGCCTTCTTGCACGAGGAAATTCGAGCGGAAGAACAGGCTCTTGTCCACCAGAAACTCGATTTTTGCATCCATAAATTCGCAGTTCAGCCGAACCGCCTCCGGCAAAACGCGGTTGAGCAGGTCTTCTGTATTGTTCGCCTGATCCGCCGCTGCCTTGAGATTCAGCCGCGCGAGCGTAAACGCGCCACCGCCGACCGGAAGCACATTGTAGCAACTGGCAATTCCATATTCTACGGGATATGCACTGCGATAAACCGCATCGTTTGCAAAGCTGGGCTTTGCGCAGGCAAGATCGTTTCTTGCGCAGAGGGCCGCAAACGCATCTGGCGTAATGGCGGGATCATAAAGAAGCGTGATGCTCGGAGTTGCGTTTTGCAGTTCATAGTCGCAGTCCAGTATGATCTGACCGGCAAGCGTCGCCTCCGGCCCGATGTTTGCGTGCGCATAGGAATCGGAGATGGTCCTATCGAGGAATATCATGAAGTGCCGAATGAGAAAGCGCGCCTCCGCCTCATCCCGAATAAACGGCTGGAGCATTCTGTCGAGTCGCCCCAGATAGACCGGAAAATTGGTGATGGACGGAATATGCCGGTAGAACATCTTGAGGGCTTCGATCGCCTCAAACAAATCCTTCGGCGGATCGATGCGCAAAAACTTGCATCCTTTTTCCAGAAAGAGATCATAGTCCGGTAGAAGATAGCGCGGACAGATCGGCGTATACCCCTCGCCAATGTCGGAGAGGACTCCGAGTTCAAGTTGCCTGTCATATCCCTCCGGCGGCATAAATCCATACACAAACTGACCGGATACTTTAGACAAGTTCATCATCGCCTGCTCATGGGTTAACGACGTATCGGTAGCGATTCCCACCGTACTCTTGGCGATTTCCTGCTCAATACTCATATGATTCTTCCTTTCTGACCAATTATATGACACAATATGATATGATGTCATGTTATTTTAAATACAAGTAGACAGTGCGCCATCCGCAGCAGCGTTTTCTATACAAGTATACAACATATTTTTGCTGTTTCAAGACAGTTTTCTCACAATATTTCAAATTTTATGCCATTTTTCAGCTTTTTTTGATTGACGCGCGTTTGTACAACTGCTATATTTTAGACAAGTCCAGCGCGGCGCGGTATGCCTGTATCATTTCCGAACGACTGCCCTGTGAACCTTCTATCCTTTTCTTTACGATGATGCACAATCGCCCGCAATGGACACACTTCACAATTTAATGGAGGAAAGTACATGAAAAAGCTCATTGCAACGGTTCTAGCCGTACTGCTTCTTTGCAGCATGGCCACCGCCTGCGCCGCCACCGGTGCAGCAGCCACGTCCGCAGACGGCAGTGCGAAGAAAGCCGCCTGTATCCTCGGCGTCGGCGGTCTTGGCGATCAGTCCTACAACGACCTCGTATACTCCGGCATGAAGAAAGCCGAAAGCGAACTCGGTATCGCGTTTGACTATGCGGAACCGAAGCAGATTTCGGAATTCGAGCTTATCATGCGCGATATGGCGAGCTCCGGACAGTACAGCGTCATCGTCTGCGTCGGTTTCGACCAAGTCGACCCATTGACCAAGGTTGCCCCTGAGTTCCCCGACCAGCAGTTCGCGCTGATTGACGGCGTCGTGGACGGTCCGAACATCGCCAACTACACCTGCATGGAAGAAGAAGGTTCCTTCCTCGTCGGCGCACTCGCAGGCCTCATGAAGAAGAATGCGGCTGCCTACGGCGTTGCGGACAACAACATCATCGGTTTTATCGCCGCCATGGAGATCCCGCTGCTCGTCAAGTTTGACGCAGGCTTTCAGGCGGGCGCAAAGTTCGTCAACCCCGCCATCAACGTCCTGACCGACTATGTCGGCGGCAACAACCCGTTTAGCGACACCACCACCGCAAAAGAGATCGCGCTCACGCAGTTCTCCAAAGGCGCGGACATCGTCTATCATGCTGCTGGCGGCTCCGGCCTCGGCGTATTCCAGGCGGCGGCAGAGCAGAACTTCAAAGCCATCGGTGTCAACTCCAACCAGAACGTGCTCGACCCGGATCACATCGTCGCGAGCATGCTCAAGCGCGTGGATACCGCGGCGTTTGAAATCGTGAAGGCTGCCTGTGTCGACGGCGACCTCAAGGTCGGCTCCACCACTGTGCTCGGCGTCAAGGACGACGGCGTCGGTTACACCCTTGAAGGCAGCAACATCAAAGTCAGCGAAGCCGATGTTGCCATCATCGAAGGCCTCCGCGCAAAGATCGCGGACGGCACGCTCGTCATCCCCACCACGCTGGAAGAGGTTGACGCGTTCCTAGCAGCAAACGCACAATAAAAGGAATTTGCATTCCGGCCATATTTGAGTAACACAGCTGATAAGGGGAGGGCGAAGCGCAAGCCTCATCCTCCCCCTCAGCGCGTTTGAACAGGAACGCGTGTTCCAAACGAAACGAAAACGAGGTGACCCTCCAATGCTTGCGGTAAATATGCGCGGAATCACGAAGCGATTTGGCTCCATGGCCGCAAACGACCACATCGATTTCCAGGTAGAGCAGGGCGAAATCCACTGTCTGCTCGGCGAGAACGGCGCGGGAAAATCCACGCTGATGAACGTACTCTTCGGCCTGCACTGCCCCGACG
>Ga0209639_1002757_pt1 | contig 13019 bp, 13 predicted proteins | sample EPASupsiteHSE605_FD_187268 | JGI IMG/M metagenome (GOLD analysis project Ga0209639, IMG submission 187268) | Bioremediated contaminated groundwater from EPA Superfund site, New Mexico - Sample HSE6-05 (SPAdes) (version 2) | ecosystem: Environmental > Aquatic > Deep subsurface > Groundwater >...
CCCATCGCCTATATTGGTTTTGCCATGCGCAAGAACAAGCAGTGGTCCCATACCTTGCACATCCGCAATATCAAGCACGAAAACCTGCCTAACCTGTACCTGCCGGCCAAGGCCGAAAGCAGGAGAACCAGTTAAAACATATTAAATAGTTCATATGCCTTAAATACTTAACCCCCCAAGCGGGGTTTTGTTTTTTATGGTTAACCTGACAAGTAAATAATGGTATACTTGCATTGGAAATGATTTTTCTTAAAGGAGAGTTGCGAATGAGTAAGGCACAGACATACTTTATTGTGGCCCTTTTATTTGCTCTCAGCGTAGCTGTCTTCGCCATCCAAAACCCGGAAAGTGTCAGTATAAAATTCTTATTCTGGCAGTACAATGGAATATCCAAGGTGCTTATAATTCTCGCCTCGACGGCGGTTGGCGCAGTAATGGTGATGTTTTTGGGCTTTTGGTGGCAAATTAAAAAAGCTATGTATATCCGGCAGTTGGAGGCGGAAATTAAGTCCTTGAAAAATCAGCAGCCGGCAGCCGGGACAGTGGAGCCTAAGTGTCAGGAGACGACTAATACGGCGATATAAGATAAACGGGCAGCGCCTGGACCTGGAAAACAGGGTTTCAGGCGCTTTTTAGTTGTGGGCTTTGGTTCCAGGAACAGTGCGAACACTTTTTAGCAAGTTAAAATAGCATACATCATGCTTGTGGCTTAAACATAATCTTCTTTGTTGTGGAGTGTATTTGGGAGTTAGGTTTTATGTTTTTATCAGCATAGGACAGTTGTATTAATTTATCTTGTAGCCAACGTAACAACAGAGGCTGGTCTATCTAGCAATGGAATCTGGTTTCATGGTAAAATGAACTGTCATACAACTACAAATTCCTAGCATTTAAGCTGTTCGTTCACAGTGGTATGGACGGGAATATTTTAGAGGAGTTTGTAAGTGCAGGAAATTCTTTTTCTAAAGGCAGTTGTAATTGGTTTTTTTCTGGCCGTACCGATTGGGCCGGTTAATTTGCTGTGTATCCGCAGGACACTGCTTGGAGGCAGGATTATTGGTTTTATCTCCGGGCTTGGGGCTGCCGTGGCGGATACTTTTTTTGCCTTTGCCGCAGCCTTCGGGCTGAGTTTTATTACCAATTTTTATACCCAGGAAGAAGAATGGCTCCAATTTGGGGGCGGTATCCTAATATGTATCCTTGGTGTAATGTCTATATTTTCTCATAAAGTTGGGAAGCCTGAAACGAACGGAAGTCGTGGTAAGGGAGTTTTCCAGGCCTTTTTTTCGAGCTTCTTCCTTACCCTCACCAACCCCATAACCATCCTGGCCTTTGCCGCGGCTTTTGCCGGTTTTGGCTTAATCAGCTCGGACGAAGGTCACATAGCTGCGACCCTGGTTGTCATCGGAGTTTTTCTCGGATCAACCATCTGGTGGTTTACGATCAGTTCGATATCCAGCTTTCTTCGCAAAAAACTGAACAGCCACGCCATCCACAGGCTGACCCAAATTTCTGGTCTGATTATCACCTTGTTCGGTGTTTTGATCCTCCTGGGCGTGATTTGAAAAAGGACAGGCAGTGCGCCATTTTCTGCTTGACTTGTGTTAGGGGTTCCTCTATCATTAGCTATAAGGAAATATCGTCAAAAACGATGAAGGGGAAAAGTAGACGGGACACAGCATTTCAGGGAGGAAGCGTCGCGACTGAAAGCGCTTCTACTGTATGAGCCGTTGAAGTTCTCCCCCGAGTTGCCGGACTGAAACCGCAGGGAAAGTAGGCCCGGACGGAAACTTCTACCGTTAAAAGGAAGGGGGTATAAGGAATTTATTCCCGTACCCTGCCAGGAGTGGACTCTTTTAAGGAGTCAACTAGGGTGGTAACGCGAAATTCTTTTCGTCCCTATAGGGCGGAAGGTTTTTTTATTTTACGTTATTCATGCAGGTTAAGGGGATAACGTGTACCTTTTGAGTGGGTTACTTGTAACCAACCGGGGTGGTACCGCGGAAGTCCGCAGCTTTCGTCCTCGCGAAGACTGCGGTTTTTTTGTACCCATTTTGCCCTAAGGAGGTGGTGCGTACCCTACTGTAGCTTATACATTATCCAAATAATCCTTACGAGAAATAGATTACGATAAATAAGGGGGAGAAGTCGTTGCCAAAGGCAAGATTGATTATGGTTACAGCGCTGGTGGTCATCCTGGCCGTTGCGGTTGCCTTGCTGCTGAGCGGATGTTCGGGTAGCAGTTCTACCGGCAGTAAGGCCGGCGCGGGTAAGGAACCATATAAAATTGGAGCGGTAGTGGACATCAGCGGCCCCTCCTCTTCGCTGGGGGTACCCGAGCGTAATACGCTTCAGATGCTGGCTGACAAGGTGAATGAAGCCGGCGGTATTAACGGCCACCCGTTAGAGTTAACTATCCTTGACAATAAGAGCGATGAAACTGAAGCAGTGCTAGCGGTAAAAAAACTTATCGACCAGCAAAGGGTGCTGGCGGTAATCGGGTGTAGTGCCAGCGGAACCTCCATGGCAATGATTGACACCGTACAAAAAGAGCAGGTACCTTTGATTTCCATGGCTGCGGCCAGTGCAATCGTCGAACCGGTACAGGAAAGAAAGTGGGTCTTTAAAACAGCCCAGAGCGACATCGTGGTAGTCAACAGGCTGATAGCTTACCTGAAAGAGAACAACCTTAGCAGGGTGGCTTTCCTCTACATGAATAACTCTTATGGCGATGGCGGCAGGAAAACCTTTAAAGCAGCGGCCATGGCAGCCGGACTGGAAGTAGTGGTAGAAGAAAAATTTGAAGCGACCGACAAGGATATGACCCCACAGCTTACCAGGGTCAAAACCAGCGGGGCGCAGACAACGGTAGTTTGGGCTATTCCACCATCAGCCTCGATCATTACTAAAAATTACAGGGACTTGGGCCTTACCATACCTCTCCTACACAGCCATGGTGTAGGGAACCAAAATTTTATTGACCTGGCCCAGGGTGCAGCGGACGGAGTATTAGTACCAATCGGCAAACTGACTGTGAGCGGTCAAATCCCTGATAGCGACCCGATGAAGAAAGTTCTCGACACCTATGCCGCCGACTACAGTAAACGTTATAATGCTCCTCCCAACTCTTTTGGCGGTTATGCCTGGGACGCCTTTTACCTTTTGGTGAACGCTATTGAAAAAGCAGGCCCGGACCGGGCCGCTATCCGCGAACAGTTGGAAAAAACCAGCAATTTCACCGGCGTTTCCGGAAGCTTTAACCTGACACCAGCTGATCATAACGGCTTGAAAGAGGACTCTATGGTCCTGGTGCAGATCCAAAATGGGCAGTGGAAACTGATGAAGTGAGAAGTGAGAACGTGGGACTGGATAAATGTAGGTGCGAATTCATTCGCACAGACCCCAAAGTAGTGCAGTAGAAGTCCATTAAACTGCTTGCAGTTTTGTGCGATTGAAATCGCACCCACATGTTTGCCCGGCATGTCTACCGAGCTAATGGGTTGAAAGAAACCCTGTCACCTAACCAGCGGGAAGACAACCTATAGGCAAGGGCGTCACTGGCAACGGTGGGGTCTGAAGGAAGCTGAAGGGGGAACTTGGAACATAGCGAAAGCGAACCGAGGATGGCTGCTCAGGTGGGTAACCTTGCATGTAATGGGAAAGCCCAAAAGCTGGATAATCTGGGAAGTTAGGACGGATGCGTTCAAGTTCAAGCAAGTAGACTCAACCGGGGAAGCCTGGCACCATCCCGATAACGGGTAAGCTCAAACAAGTGGAAACACAAGGGAGATAATATGTGGTGTCGGGTGGCAGATGAGCCCGTAGTAGTTATTAACCCTCAGCCAGTGAAGGCTGGTAACAGACCGGAGGAGAAAACTGAGGGGACATTGCACAAAGGTTGCAATGGGGCATAAAGAGCCAAAAGCCTTCATGCTTGCAAAGGGGCGAAGATAAACCAAAGAATGCAACCGACGAACCAAATGGTGGAGTTGAGAAGATAACCGAGGCTGAAATGCCAAGGGGAACGTTAAGGCTGGCGGTGACGAACTTGCTTGCCATAACGCCCGCTCAAGTGGAGTACTGCGATATTTAACGGTAAGATTGCCATAGAGCTAGAGACGCCGGGAAACCGCAGGAAGGTACCGCTGCAAAATCACTAGGAACCAAGGAAGCATAGCGAAATCAGGTGAAATGATGAAGAAGTGGTATAGCCTAATAGATAAGGTATACCGCCTTGATAACCTAGAAAGAGCCTGTCGAGCTGTTAGAGCCAACAAAGGGGCTCCCGGAGTAGACGGTGAGACCGTGGAGGCATTCGGCAAAAACATGAGAGAACGGCTAAATCAACTTCATCATGAGCTGAAAACCGGCAACTACGAACCCAAACCGGTCCTAAGAGTGGAAATACCCAAAGCAGACGGGAGCAAACGTCCGCTGGGCATACCTACCGTAACAGACCGGATAGTCCAACAGGCACTTCTAAACATTTTGCAACCAATCTTCGAACCCGACTTTCACCCATCAAGCTATGGCTATCGTCCGGGACGCTCTTGCCATCAAGCAGTGGCCAAAGCGGAAAGATTCATGAATAAATATGGGTTAGAATACGTAGTAGACATGGATCTATCCAAGTGCTTTGATCGACTGGATCATGAGCTAATCCTGCAAGAAGTCAATCGGAGAGTAAGTGACGGCAACGTTCTAAGACTCATCAAAAAGTTTCTGACCGCTGGAGTTATGAAAGACGGAGCCTGGGAAGAAACGAATATCGGGAGTCCTCAGGGCGGCGTGTGTTCCCCCCTGCTTACAAACATATATCTGAACCGGTTTGACCAGGAGATGAAAAGCAGAGGTGTTCGTATTGTCCGCTACGCGGACGATATACTGATATTTGCCAGGACGCACAGAGGAGCCAGGCAATATCAGGAGCTCGCAACCGACTTTCTGGAAGGCAAACTAAAACTGGTTATTAACAAGGAAAAGACCCATCTCACAAGTGTGCAAGAGGGAGTCGCCTATCTGGGATTTGTGATATGGCCCAGTCATGTCTCCGTACATCCCAAGAAAATAAAGAGCATCAAGAATAGAATAAAACAGCTGACACCTAGAAATCACGGGATAAACGTAGAAGAAATGATAAAGCGACTCAATCCTGTCTTGAGAGGGTGGGCCAACTATTTCAGGGTTGCCAATTGCAAGAAGCTGTTTTTGCAGTTGATGGAGTGGACCCGGCGGAGACTGCGGATGAAGCAAATGAAGGAATGGAAGAGTTGGAAGCCGCTACACAAAGCATTGCGAAGGCGGGGCTATAAAGGAGTATTTCTGAAGATATCCGTTTCAAAATGGCGAAATTCTGCTAGCCCGCTGGTTAATAGGGCACTGCCCAATAGCTGGTTTAGTGAAGTTGGATTAGTTAATATTGCTTCGTTTAATGTCGGCATTTTGCATCACTTCTGGGAGAAGTGACTGAGGATTATCAGGAGCCGGATACGTGGCCCGTACGTCCGGTTCTGTGAGAGGGATAACGCCGGGAGAATTATCACGGCGTTACCCTACTCGATTAAAAAACAGCTCAAAGCATGTGCATTTGGTTGGTTCATTCGTACAAAAACCCATATGAAAGCAGTATACTTTTGGCTTTGTACAAAATTTCTTATATGGAGGCATATCGTGGATAAGGAAAAGGCAAAATCATTGATCATGGAGTTTATCAAAGAGATCCCCAGTTTTGTCAAGCTGATGTATCGCCTGGTTAAAGATCCCCGCGTTTCAACAACAGACAAGGCCATCCTGGGGGCGGCCATTGCCTACCTCTTTTCCCCGTTGGATCTAATCCCCGATTTCATCCCGTTTTTGGGCCAGGTCGACGACGCTTACATCGTGGCCATTGCCCTACAAAGACTGCTCAACTCCGCGGGTGGGGAGATCATCAAGGAACACTGGGAGGGCAGTATGGGAGGTATTGACTCCTTTCAAAAGGTAGTTGAATCTGCTCTGTTCTTTTTACCCCAGGACGTGGTGGACAAACTCACAAAAAAAATAATTTAAGGTATGCATATGGAAAAAAAGACTTTACAAAGGCTGGAATACCAAAAGATCCTGGAACAGCTGGCATCCTTTGCCGGCTCACCGCTTAGCCGGGAGCGGGTGATGGAACTGGAGCCGGTTGACGACCTGGCAGTGATCCTCGGTTGGCAGGCTGAGACCAGCGAGGGGCGGGAACTGCTGAGGCTTGACCCAACCGCGGAAATTGGCGGCTGGAAGGACATCAGGGTACAACTGATCCGGGCTCGCAGCGGCGCCATCCTTGATCCGGGTGAACTAATGGCGGTGGCAGATACTCTCTCAGCAGGCAGGGCGATAAAAGGTTTCCTGCAGGAAAAACAGGAGCGTTATCCCCTGCTTAGCCGGCTGGCTGATTCCCTGGCTTCCCTGCCCGACCTGGAAAAGGCGATAAAAAAGGCCATCCTGCCAGGTGGTGAGGTAGCGGACACAGCTTCTGCCGAACTGGCTCAGGTTAGGCGGAAAATTATGAACTACCAGGTCCAGATCAAGGAACACCTGGAACATGTGATCCGCTCCCCCAATTACCAGAAATACCTCCAGGACCCGATCGTGACGCTCAGAGAAGGGCGCTACGTGGTACCGGTCAAAATTGAATACCGTACCCATGTGCCCGGTATTGTGCATGACCAGTCCGCCAGCGGCGCCACCCTGTTCATCGAGCCGATGGCGGTGGTAGATAAAAATAACGAGCTGCGCCGTCAGCTGCTGGTGGAAAAGCAGGAAGTCATCCGTATACTGGCCGAGTTGTCCGACGGTGTATCCCTGCAGGTGGATAGTATATCCATATCCCTTACTACTCTGGGTGAGTTTGATTTTATTTTAGCCAAAGCCAGGTACAGCCAGAAACTTGACGCCTGGGCGCCAGTTCTGCAAGGCGAGGCTTTTATGGACATCAAGCAGGGCAGGCATCCCCTCTTAAAGGATGGGGCAGTGCCGGTTAACCTCCGCCTGGGCGAGGACTTCGACACCCTGGTCATAACCGGTCCCAATACCGGTGGTAAAACAGTATCTTTAAAGACCACCGGCCTGCTGGTCCTCATGGCCCAGTCGGGCTTGCACATCCCCGCCGGGGACGGCTCACGGCTGGGGATTTTCAGGCAGGTCTTTGTTGATATCGGTGACGAGCAAAGCATTGAGCAAAACTTAAGCACTTTTTCCTCGCACATGACCAATATTGTCGACATTGTCCGGCAAGCTGGTCGTGACAGCCTGGTTATCCTGGACGAATTGGGGGCAGGCACAGACCCGACCGAGGGGGCGGCATTGGCTCAGTCAATTCTCGAGAAGCTCCATGCCTCGGGGGCCAGGACCATAGCCTCCACCCATGCCAGCGAACTTAAAAACTTTGCCTATACCCGCGACCGGGTGGAAAATGCCAGCGTGGAGTTTGACGCTGTCACCTTAAAGCCCACCTACCGCCTTTTAATCGGGAAGCCAGGACGTAGTAACGCCTTTGAAATTGCATCAAGGTTGGGACTACCGGAGGAAATGGTGGCCAGGGCGAGGGAATTCCTGACGGTGGAACAGGTTCAGGTAGATGAACTGATGCACAACCTGGAAAGGACGCAGCAGGAGGCGGAGGCAGAGCGGGAAAGGGCGGTTCGCCTGTCTGAGGAAGCCGTGCTTTTAAAAGAAAAGTGTGAAAGAACGGAACACGAGCTCAACCAGAAGAAAGAGCAGATCCTGTCCAAGGCTGGGGAAGAAGCCAGGTTATTGGTGCGGGAAGCCAGGCAAGAGGCTGAAGCCACCATCAGGGAGCTGCGGGATAAGATGGTCTCAGCGGCTGGCCATAACAGAGAAAGCTCCATTCAGGAAGCCAGGGAACGGCTGAAAAAAATGCAGGAACGGGTTAACCGGTCGGTTCCCGAGAAAAAGGCTGTAGGAGAGGCGCCGCATCACCTGAAACCGGGTGAGGAGGTCTATCTTACCAATTTCAATCAAAAGGGCTATGTGCTTAGCCCTCCCGGCCCGACTGGCGAGGTGCAGGTGCAGGTTGGGATTATGAAGGTAAATGTACCAATGAAGGATCTGCGCCGGGTGGATAAGCCCGTACCGCATAAAGGGCAAAGCAAAGTGGCTGGAGTGCTGCTGGACAAGGCCAGGGAGATATCATCTGAACTTGACCTTAGAGGCCTCTACACCGACGAAGCCCTATTTCAGGTTGAAAAGTACCTGGATGACGCTTACCTGGCAGGCCTCTCACGAGTTTGTCTGATCCACGGTAAGGGCACTGGCTCACTACGGACTGCCATACACCGGGAACTGAACGGACATCGTAGGGTGAAGTCAATGCGCCTTGGAGAACAGAGCGAAGGGGGTTACGGGGTCACGGTGGTTGAACTGGCCTAAAAAAACAACCGTTGCCTATTTGTGATTGAAAAATCGTGGTTGGTTCATTCTCATATGACCCCATCGATATGCAATATGAATTGAAATCGATCCCTCGAGGGTTTTCATTCTCTACTGACGACACTTTATTTATCGCCTTCTTCAGGGACAATACAGATGAAGTCAAAATCTTCAGTTGCGGCGCTGCTGAACTGGTGGAGTGAATTGGCTGGCACGTACGCAACCGAACCCTCTGCCAGTGGAGTTTCCTTGCCGTCGATGGATAACACGCCTTGCCCGCGCAGGACATAATTGATATGCGGCCAGGGGTGGGTGTGGCATGGTGATTTGCCGCTGTCTTTTAAAGAAAAAAGGCGCATAACCCAGCCTTCCCAGCCCTCCTGTGGGCCGATTAATGTTTTTTTGAAAGCATTTAACACACCGGGGGCGTTAACTTTTATTTCTTCCAGGTCTTTGATGTTACTGACAAACACGTAAAATCCCTCCCCATGACTTTTTTTTATAAATTCAGTATGCATAAAAAAATCCCTGCATGGGATTTAGATTTGTTGGTGATAGAAAAAATAAAACCGGGACATGCCCGGTTTTTAGTTTACGTTATACTGTAAGTCCAATTATTTCCGTTATTATTGTCCCAGTTGTTGCCTGAGTCCCGGAAACAAAAGGTAACTTTGTTGTCTTCCATGTTGAAGGTTTTCTTCCATCCTTCCGGTGTGCGCTGCATGCGGTAGTCTTCCGTGATGTTCCAGTGCATGGGGTCGCCAAAACCTGAATGGAGATAGACCTGGGTTGCTCCTGATTTATTAAGCAGGCCAGTATAATAAATCGTAATGTCACTGGCTTTGGGGGTAAGTGCTTTTACATTGACACCGCGTTGTTGGTCAGTCCATCCTTGATTGTACACTTGGTTAAACCTCCTGTATGTTATGATAGTTTTTGGTCCATTCATTATTTTAAACAGAAAGCGACTTACTATGTGTGCCTTAAACTACCAATAAAAATAAAAGATTCAGTGAAATCAAAGGTCGGATAGTTATCTTGCATATTTTGGTTTCCGGAATAGTCTGTCGTATACAAATGCAACTTTAATTTTATTAAATATTGTACCGTGCTTAATTCGCCCAGTGACTTTGCCAGTTCAAGGAATAAATAGCCACCTAACACACCAATACCCATGGCAATAAATATCCATAAGGTTAAAGCTTGTACTAAAAATGATAACTTTTTCAATCATCCTCAAATTTGCTTATATTCTTTAATGACACATCTTGGAGCCAAGGTATGACGACAAAGTTATTCACACTTATTTCTCTCACTTTTTCAAGCCATAGTCTTTCGGCTTCAGCACGTGCAATAAGCATGGCATTGTTGGTGTCTGTCATTGACAGGCACTGATTAACCACCCACCATTTGTTATTTATCCCTGCCCTGCTTAAGTCATCACGAAGTCTAAGAGCTTCAAAAACAGGAGTAGCTTCAGGCAACGTAACAATAACAACCTCTGTTTGCTTATCATCCCGAAGTCTTGGCAATAGTCTTTGAACAGAGATAGGGGTTTCGCCCTTAGTTCTTTGCACCTCTCGATGATAGCTTAATGTAGAATCCAGCAGTAAAAGTGTGTGCCCCGTGGGTGCTGTATCTATAACCACAACCTCATTTTCGGCTTTGTCAACTATTTCAGCAAAAGCTCTGAACACGGCAATTTCTTGTGTGCAAGGCGAGCGTAAATCCTCTTCAATATAGGCAACATCATCTTGACTCAGAGTTTCACGAGCCTTGCTCAATACCTCATTTTGGTAGTTTAGCAGTTCTTGTTTTTCATTAATTTTGCTGAGTGTTATATTCTCAGCACCTTCAATTACATATTTCAGATGATCTGCTGGGTCAGTTGAGGTTAAATGCACCGTAACACCTTTCTTAGCAAGAGCTAGCGCGATAGTTGCTGCAATAGTCGTCTTGCCAACGCCACCCTTGCCCATCGTGAAAATAACCTTTTTCCCAGTTGTGTAAATATCGTCAATTAGCACATCAAGCTGTTTCAGGTTAACTGGTTTGCTGCATGCAATAGCAGTCTTATAAGTGTCACTATTGAAAAATGCTCTGATTTTATCAAGCCCTAAAATATTGTAGGAGCGGAGAGGGATGGTAAAGGTATTAAACTTCTTTAAACCCTGCGGCATATTTCCCAAAGTGTTTTGTTGCTTATCCGATATTTTTTTCGATAAAACATCAGAAGTTTCACCTAGTACTCCATTGATTATTAAAAGCTGGTTGTTTATACCTAAATCATTAAGTTCCAGGCTTGAACGTTCAGCCTCAAGCAAGGGGGTTTCCTCCGGCCGCGAAACCAGTACGAGAGTGGTTTTATCCATGTCTGCAAGGTTTATGATAGCATTCTTATAAAGTTCTTTTTTATCCTGTAGCCCGGATAGCTGACCTAAACAAGATGCGCCATGGGTGTTTTCGCTGATAAAATTGCTCCAGGCGGAAGGTAGCTGCAACATACGAAGTGTATGTCCGGTCGGCGCAGTATCAAAAATAACATAGTCATATTTATTTTCTGTTGTCTTGTCAGTTATGAAGTTTGAAAATTGGTCAAAGGCGGCAATTTCAACCGTACAGGAGCCTGAAAGCTGCTCCTCCATATTGGTTATGACACTTTCAGGCAGTTTTCCTCTATAAGGAGCAATAACCGATTCTCTGTACTCTCTGGCTGCTTCCTCTGGATTGAGGTTTGCCACTTCAAGACCGGGTACTCCATCAATTGGTACACCTTTGCCGTCAAGCGTTGTATTAAAAACATCCTGCAGATTTGATGCTGGGTCTGTGCTTATAAGCAGAACGGTTTTTCCCTTATCAGCTAAATTGACAGCAACAGCACAAGCAGTGGAGGTTTTACCCACACCGCCTTTGCCTGTAAAAAATAAATATTTGGTGAGCTTTATTTTGCTTAAATCAAATGCTTCATACACAGTATTTGCCATCTTAACAGCATCCCCTTGGCCCACAGCCACAACGGCTCTTTTTCTCAGGCTGTCTAGTTTTAATTTCAATGTCTAACCACTTTGAAAGCTCACCATTGGTTGGATATCCCTTTGTTTTGACAACTTCACCATCTAAAAGCGTAACAGGCAGGATATCTGCTCCCTCTTTTTGGAGAATATCGCTTATAATTTTGTTTGAAATAAAATCTTGAGGCTCGTTAGACAAGCCGTGTCTCTTGATAATAATTCCTTTATCTTTAAGTGCATTTATAATAGTCGCTATCCTTAGCAGCTCAGGATCAATAGATGGTCCACATACTCCTGTAGAACAGCACATTGCAGGGTCAAAAATTTCAATTTTCTTCATGATAAAATACTCCTTTAAATTTAGATATTACATTCTATTTTCCCACAGTTCTTACAGATACAATCTTCCTTGTTGTTTATTATGTTGGTAAAGAAACCGAGAACTGCATAAGTATTTTCCTTGTTAAGCGTGTATCTCATCCATGCTCCATCACGAACACTATTTACAAGTCCGCTATCTACAAGGGTTTTCATGTGATAGCTTAAAGTAGACTGTGAAATACTGAAGGCTTCAAGTATTTCACAGGCGCACATCTCGCCACATGACAGCATATCAATAACCTTCAAACGTGTTTCATCTGATAATGCCTTAAATGCTAGGACATATTCTGCATGAGAGTGCTTCATGAAATCACCTCCTAATTGTTTATGAGTATATGTGCTCGATATATCGAATGTTATCGATATTATTAATTATAATCAATCATATCGACAGATGTCAATATGATTGATAAAACAAAAAGGTTGCCAGGCGAGAATCACTTCCAAATTATTGGTTGTGATTTTAAAACCCCCTCAAATTTGAAGGGGGTTTTTGCAGTGTTTTTTTGTAGTTTTTTTACTGGATTTTACCGGCCTTGGACGGTAGGTTGGGAGGAGTTTTCGTCCCCGGGATGGCTGGATTGACCGGAGCGCCGATCGATCCAGCTATCCCCTTCCCGTGCAAAGTACATATCTCAGTAGGTACGCGCATAGCATAATCCAGTACGGTGGGGGGAACCTGGTAGGGTAGTTTAATCAGTGGCTTGATGACCCTGTCAGGGCAGTACTGGTTAGGTAGTTGCCCGCTGGCTGCGCAGATTTCCACAAAGACATGCACATTGTCTTGAGCCGAGGGCACTGTTCCTTCAGCAAACAAGTCCGTAACCAGCGAGTCGGCAGGTGTGTTTGGCCCCGGCAAAAGACCGGACTTGCTGTCGAGCGTTGCTGAGATCACCCCGGCTGGCCTGGTGAAGTCCCGGACCGGTTGACCGCTCAGCGCCTTGCTCATTATCTCCTGCCAGATCTTGGCCGGATACATGCCACCAAAAGCCTGCGGCATAGCTGTGGGAGTATCGTAGCCGATCCACACTGCTGCCGTGAGTTCGGGGGTAAAACCAACAAACCAGATATCCTTACCGTCGTCGGTGGTCCCGGTTTTACCAGCCGCCGGCCTCCCGATTTGGGCGCCGGCGCCGGTCCCGCTCTGGACCGCGGAGCTCAGCATGTCCGTAACCAGAAAAGCGGTGGTTGCCTTCATGGCCGATCGCTGCT
>Ga0209639_1002761_pt1 | contig 12984 bp, 10 predicted proteins | sample EPASupsiteHSE605_FD_187268 | JGI IMG/M metagenome (GOLD analysis project Ga0209639, IMG submission 187268) | Bioremediated contaminated groundwater from EPA Superfund site, New Mexico - Sample HSE6-05 (SPAdes) (version 2) | ecosystem: Environmental > Aquatic > Deep subsurface > Groundwater >...
CTTATCTTTTTGCTGCTCATGAAATAAACGGCCTGCAAGTGTAAATTTTTGTTTCCAGCTTTTAAAATAGCTCCATTTCCCCTGAATTGTCTGGCTGGAAATAGGAGATATCACTTCGCCTAAACTTTGAGGTGCAAAATCGTATCCATCTGTATGGAAATAGTTTGCGCTGAGTGAAAATTTATGTTTTTCTCCGTTCAATGCAAATCCACTCCATGCATCATAAGTGTTATGACTGGCTATTCTGAATCCTGCCCTAAAATTTGACTGGGATGGATCTTCGGTAATAATATTAATCACACCTGCTAAAGCATCCGATCCATAAATATTTGAAGCAGGACCTTTTATTATTTCAATTCGTTCAATATTTGAGGTCGAAATTCTTTGTAAATCGAGTGTTCCTGCCGCCCGTCCAATCATTGGTAAGCCGTCCATGAGTATTAAGGTGTAAGAAGGATCGAGCCCCATCATCTGTATTCCTTTTCCGTGGTTAGTTATGATTTGTAATCCGGTTTGCTCTCCTAGTACATCCGTTAGTCGAACCGGGGCGGTTTTTGAAATTTCCAGCTTCTTTAATACGGTTATGGGTACCGGAATTAATCTGATCGGCGTTTCATAACGTGTTGCAGAAATTACAACACCTTCCAAATTTTGGGTACGCATGGAATCCATTTCCGGATTTTGAGAAAATAAATTAAGTGTCAGGAAACATAATGTTATCAATACGAGCAGAGAAATACGCATTATTATTAAGTTTTAACAGATAGCAAATAAACCAACAAAAGTGATTTCGGTTTTCTAAACACTTGTTAATTGTCGTGTAAAATGTATATATTAGAAAAAAACTGCTTCAGCATCTTTTATAAATCCAGCATGAAGTATTGTTTTTTTGAAATATGGAGTTTGTACTGGCTATTTTTAATAACTCAAAAAATGTCGCATTTTTACAATCAGAAGCAATGGAAAATCTTCAATTTTGCAACGTTCATTCAAAAAAAGAGATTATGAGTAATTTGATTAATTGGTTTGAAATTCCTGTTGTGGATTTTGACCGTGCCCTCAACTTTTACAGATGGGTATTGCAAACGGAAATTGAAGTTGTAGATTGTGGTGAGGAGAAGATGGGTTGTTTCCCGTGGGATGGCGAAGGAGTTACAGGAGCGATTTCACTTGCTCCCGGATTTTTACCCTCGGAAAATGGAGTTCAAATAACATTTGAGGGTGGAGATGATTTAAATTATTTTCTCGACCGTGTAGAAAAGGCAGGAGGAAAAATAGTTAGACCTAAAACTAAAATAGAAGCAGAAGGTCGAGGTTATTTTGCACAATTTATGGATACAGAGGGAAATAGATTGGGTGTTTACAGCCAATTTTAGGATGTTTTTGCCGTGATAATTATATATTATTTATCACGGCAATTCTAGTTAATTACAGTTACTGTGCCATTTACGGAATAAGATTTTTCATTAAGTCCTTTGTATTCACATGTATAAAAATATACGCCATTAGCTACCTCCTGATTGTTATTTTTCCCGTCCCATTCAATATTCAATTTATCGGTAGAATATACGATCTTTCCCCATCGGTTATATATCGTAGTGTTCATTGACTTTATTCCTTCGATATTAACAGGGATGAAGTAATCGTTTGAGCCGTCATTATTGGGTGTAATTACATTTGGAAGTTCTAAAATAATATTAATATTCTCCGGAGGGTCAATAAGATTTATCATGCTGAATCCCGCTGAATATCCATACGATTCTGCATATCCAAATCCATATACGGTAGCCAGAAATCCTTTTGGAGAATAAAGTTGATGATTGCCTGAATTAACAGGAACCTGAGCATAAGAATAATTGTTGTATGAAGGAACCGGAGTAAATGAAACCGGATTACCATCCAGTAATAGAAGAGAAGCATAGGAGGTTTGTGTAACAATATTTACATAATAATCTGTTATTACATTGGACGTGAATGCGTTAAAAGTAATGTCTTCAATGGATTGCTCAAGAGGAGGAACTATAACAGAAAAAGGATCTCCAACGTGATCACATTGAAATCCCTGTGCATATTGGTATATGAAAACCGGACTTGAACATGAGATGTAATTTGAGATATTTGAGCTGAACTGATGAGCTTCTCCTGCATTTAAAGTTGCAATTATTAAACCATTTATTGAAATCTGGGTATTGTCATAATTTGCCAATATTCTGAAATAATCCTTTGCTTTTGTAGCCAGAGGAACTGTAATAAAATACTTTCCAAAGCGATTAATGGGAAGCATCTGCTCATATAAGTGGTCACAGGCAGCGCAATTGCCAATAAAATCACACAAACTACCACAAAATACCGCAATTTTTTTTCCATTTACTTCTTCAATAAGGGTTCCGGTAAGGTTTGCAGATTGAATTATTTGATATGCTTCCCCCTTATTTAAGTTGATAGTGGTTGATGCCCCATTAACCGGGGTGATTTCTACCTGAGAGTTGTCTGCTGTTGCAACAATCAGATATTCTTCGCCTTCTCCATAATTCCATCCATGAATAGTTAAAACTCTGTATTTACTACCGAGATTAGTCGTTGGGAATATTAAAGATGCGTCTGATGTGTGTTCCCGATAATTCAATGCGAAAACGGATATGTCATTTACAGCAGTTATATGAATTCCTTTGTTTTCAATTATTCCGGTTGAGAACAGAGCCGTACTGTTTGGAATATTTAACTGTATTGTGCTATTGGCATTCACTGCAAATGGAATAGTTGTAGATGAGCCGGGAATTTCAAGTACTCCACTTGTGTTTTGTGTTGCTGATATATACACAGAAAGCTCAATTAGGTTTACATCATCTTCATTTTCCATAAATCCAAACCAAAAGTCTTTGCCTTTTGTAGTGCATTGTTGTTGCGAGAATGCACATTGAATATGAAATGATAAAAGCAATAGTAATACAAACTTTTTATTCATGGTTTTAAATCATAATTAGTAGATCTATGGATAAAAGTAATAGATATTTTATTACTAGACATTATTTATTATTTTCAGGTTGCATTATTGATAAACAAATATTGTAATTTGTATGTTTAAATAAGCTATTTGCTTGTAAATTCAGGTGTAAGTATGATCAAATCATTCATTCGTATAATAATGAAGTGTATATAGTTGATAAACCATTTCTTAGGTGTTTTGCTTATACATAAAACACAAGAAAGTAGTATCATATTCTACAATGAATACAGTTTTAACTTTTTAATTCAATATATATTGTTATTAATTGAATTTTGATATTCTTGTACTTGATTAATTTCTGTATTCAATAATAACTGTGACCTTGAAACTGACTTTAAATATTGTTTTTAACACGATAAACCTGATATTCTTATTTTTTTAATTTTGTAGCATTATTATTCTGTAAACCGAAATACTGATATGGAAGAAAATAGCTACTATTGCTCTCAATGTGGAACAAAGATTGTTCCTTCGATGAAATTTTGTTCTAATTGTGGATCCAAAGTAAATATTATTTTTCCAAAAGAAGAAAATACTGAAAAATTAGTTGATAAAGAGCTTGTTAGTGAATCTGATGCTAAATCAGATTATCAAAATTCTTCATCCGGAGTAGCTGAAATTGGTGGAAAGAAGAAAACTCTTTTGAAGATAGTTATTCCGATAATTGTTGTTTTGATAGGCTTGCTTTATATTTTGAAAGTGAATTTTTTGGGAAATAGTAATGATGATCCGGATATAGGCCTTAAAATTGAAAATGTTAGTTTCGATTTTCTTGTTGAAGATGAACTTATTCCGGCAATAGCCTATGCCTATGCAATGGGAGATGAAGGAATGATTAAAATGACAGTTACCAATAATACAGATAAAGCAAAAAGTCTGGTTGCAGGTTGTGAAATTCCTGGTTGGACGAATCCATTTGAAAGCTCATTTACACTTAAAAAAAATGGATTTAAAGAGTTGAATCTGAAGCTGAGTTTTCTGGAAAAACTGAAGCAAAACAAAGAGATAGTGGATGCACAGATTAATTATTACATCAAAGAAAATGGTGTGATTATTTGGAATCAGTCTAAAGCAATTAAGATATCCTCCAAAGGAACAATGTTGTGGTCGAAATATGCTGATTTTGATATGATTGACTATGTTGCCGGATTTGTGAATCCCAATGATGTAAAAGTCGAAGAAATTGTTTCAAGAGCAAAAGAGTATGCTCCGGATCGAAATCTGATTGGATATCAGTTTGATGATGATGAAATGCAGGCAATACAAACCCGGAAAGAGGCCAGAGCAATTTTTCTTGCATTGCATGAATTTGGAATATCGTATGTTAACAGCCCGATGAGTTATTCAATCGGACATTCACAGAAAGTACGAACACCATTTGAATCAATCAGAGATAAATCGGCTAATTGTATTGACGGAGCCATTCTGTATGCTTCTATTTTTGAAAATCTGGGAATGGAGCCGATGATTATTATTGGTCCTGGTCATGCAATTGTAGGTGTGAGACTTTATCCGAACAGTGCGGATGCGATCTATATAGAAACCACGTTAACTGGTTCAACGGATGAAACAGACAATTATGAGGAAGTTTCGGATGAAGAAATTCTTGCTGCTTTATTCAACAGAGCTTGTGAAAAAGGAGGCGAAACGTATAATGAATGGCTTCAAAATGATGAAGTTCAGATTGTAGATATTAAAGATTGTCGTAGCCGGAAGATCTTTCCTACATTCACGAATTAGATTTTCCGAACTTAGCCAGACTTTCTCCGGTTAACCTGAAAACTGTCCAATTTTCCATTGGTAAAGCGCCCAGGCTTTTGTAAAACTTAATTGAAGGTTCATTCCAATCGAGACATGACCAGTCGAGACGCCCACAATCACGTTTTAGAGCAAGTTTTGCAAGATGAGAAAGTAGTTCTTTTCCATAGCCCTTCCCTCTGTATTCAGGTTTTACGTATAAATCCTCAAGATAAATACCGGGTTTGCCCAGGAATGTGGAAAAATTGTGGAAAAATAGTACGAATCCTACGGGCTTACCATCTTCTTCGCCAATGATCACTTCAGCCATCTTTTGTTCAAAAAGTGATTTGCGTAATATTTCTTCCGTAGCAATAACCTCATGCAAAAGCTTTTCATATTCAGCCAGTTGCTTGATAAATTGTAAAATTAAAGAAAGGTCATTTTCCGTAGCAGTTCTGATGGTGAATTTCTTGCCCATTATATTTTAAATTTCTGCTTACAAAACTAACAAATATGAAGTAATTGGACATCTTTAAATACCTTTGTGGATGTTTCTGTATTATGTTAACCAACTTAAACTATTATGATGCCTGATTTTGATGAAATAATCTCCCGTGAAGGTACTTCTTGCGTGAAGTATGATCTCCGTCCTTTTTTCTTTGAAACCAATGATGTTATTCCTTTATGGGTTGCAGATATGGATTTTCGTACTCCGAGATTTATTATTGATGCTCTGAAATTAAGATTAGAACATGAAATTTTGGGGTATTCTTTTCGTCCGGATTCCTATTTTCAGGCTTTAATTGAATGGCAAAAACGCAGGCATAACTGGAATATAGAGAAAGAATGGATTCTTTTTAGTCCCGGAGTTGTTCCTGCACTAAATATGAGTGTACTTTCATTAACTAATCCCGGTGATAAGATCGTGGTTCAGCCACCTGTTTATGCTCCGTTTTTTGAAGCAGTACAACAGAATGGCCGTAAACTGGTGGAAAATCCTTTGGTGCAGAATGAGAGTGGTCGCTTTGAGATGAATTTCAGTCACTTGGAAAGTTTATTTCAGGAAGGGGTAAAGATGATGATCCTTTCAAATCCTCATAATCCCTGTGGTACTGTTTGGAGTTTTGACGAACTTGAAAAGCTCTCCCGGCTTTGTATTCAATATTCCGTTTTGGTATTGTCTGATGAAATTCATTGTGATCTGGTTTATAAGCCTTTAAAACATATTCCATTGGCAACAATGAGCAATGAAATTGCTAATCTGACAATAACAGCAATTGCGGCCAGTAAAACGTTTAATATTGCCGGATTATCAACCTCTTCACTTGTCATTTCCAATCCTGATTTACGCGCAAAGGTTTCAAAGCAAATAGATGATTTGCATATTTGGCTGGGAAATATTTTTGGAAATATAGCTACCGAGGTAGCGTATAAAAAGGGAGCTGACTGGTTAGAAAGTTTGATGGTTTATCTGAAAGAAAATGTAGAAACAGTATGTCAATGGGCAGGTAATCATAGTGATAAACTCTCTGTTTTCCCACCCGAAGCAACGTATATGATGTGGCTCGATTTCAGGAAATCGGGTTTAAGCAATGCTGATTTGCGAAATTGGATGATTAAGAAAGCAGGCTTAGGATTAAATTCAGGGATAGAATTTGGTACGGGTGGTGATGGTTTTATGCGCTTAAATATTGCGTGTCCGCGTCTGATTTTGCGTAAAGCTTTAAATCAGATAGAACAAGCATTCGCAGAGATATAGAAATACTGGTAAGAAGTATCAATATTCTTGATTTTTACTACCGGATAAAATTAGTATAAACCTTTTTCTCTTTTTCCGGAGCAGGAATAATCCCTTTGCTATGCTCGATTACTTTGAGCAGCCAAGCCATGTTTTTTCCTAAAACCTGCATAATTTGTACTCCCTCTTCATCCTTCAACGCTTCACCAGGAGATGTTCCATGAATTACATTCCAGTAATTTGAAGCAGGAATTACCATTTCGGAATAGATAAGGAAGTTATTAAGCTGATCGAAAGTTGCCACACCTCCTGAACGACGAACAGCCACTACTGATGCACCGACTTTATGGCGAAATAGTCCATTGTTGGAACCAGCTACATAAAAGGCTCTGTCGAGAAACGACTTCATCGTTGCAGACATAGCTGAATAGTGAACCGGAGACCCCAGTAATATTCCATCAGCTTCTTTCATTTTTTGAATACAATTATTTACTTCATCGCCGGGTAAAACGCATTGTTCGTTTCGTTTAACCAAACAACGATTACAGGCAATGCAACCTCTTATTTCTTTATTTCCGATGTTAATTATCTCTGTTTCAATGCCTTCTTGCTCTAGAATTTTTGTAACAAGTTTTAATGCATGCCAGGTATTTCCTTCTTTATGCGGACTTCCATTAATTGCGACTACTTTCATATTATAAATTTTGAAAAATGACACATTGCAATAAATGCGCAAATTTACAGTTTTTCGCTTAGTGTTTCTCCATTGGTTTTGTAACTGGGAAGAGACGACTTTTTTTCTTATCTTTGCATGGATTAATAGTACCGGAATGAGTTTAACTGATTTTATAAAGAGTCGGCAGTTTTTAAAACATTTTGCACTCTCAATTCTGCTCACACTTGTTATTGTGTTCCTGATAATTCAGTCGCTAGGGTTCTATACGCGTCATGGTCAGTCTGTTGAAGTTCCGAATTTTATTGGAAAAACCATGGTTGAGCTTGAACAGATTGCAGATAACAGCGATTTTGAATTTGTGGTTGTTGATTCTGTTTGGGATTCTACAAAACCTAAAGGAACTGTTTTAATGCAGGATCCACTGCCAATGGCAAAGGTAAAAAATTCACGTACAATTTACATCACAATGGTTGCAACTCAGCCTGAAAAGATTAGTATGCCTAATTTAGTTGATTTGACGATCCGTCAGGCAATGTCGTTGCTCGAAACGTATGGACTCCAGATTGGTTCACTTCAATATAGACCTGATATTGCAAAAAATGCAGTGTTAAAGCAGCTTTATAAAGGACAAGAAATAGAGCCTGGTAAAATGTTATTAAAAGGTTCTACCATTGATTTGGTACTTGGAACAGGAAATGGTAGCGGAAAAGCAATAATTCCGTTTTTAATTGGAAAAAAACAGAGCGAAGTGAAAAAGATTTTGATGGGAGCTTCGTTAAACATAGGAAAAGAAGTCTTTATGGATGGAATGGATACCATTCACTCCCGGGTTTATATGCAGTCGCCGAAATATACAGGCAAACCTGATGGAGAAATGGGACAACCTATTGATTTGTGGTATCGCTCTGATAAAAAAGTTGATTTTGAAGAACTATCACGAAGTTATCTGGAAGACTCTCTTACTAACCAGGAAAATACAACTGAAGAATGAGAAAACTATTTGCGGTAATCCTGCTTACTGTTTGTGCAGGGTACAATACAAATGCTCAGGTTTTGATTTCCCCGCTTGAATCAAATCCACAGGTGCAAAGTGAGTCAGTAAAAATTAAAAAACAGCTTAAGTCTAAAGCCGTAGCAACACCTGTTGTTTTACCTTTTTTTGATGACTTTTCAAATTCTTCCGTATATCCGGATTCAAAGCGCTGGTGTGACAGATATGCTTTTGTAAATAATCGTTTTGGTGTAAACCCGGTTACTATTGGAATGGTAACTCTTGATGCTTTAAATGATACCGGAGCTTTATATTCGAACGCTCAGGTGAATTCATTCCCTGCTGATACTTTAACATCTAACTCTATCCGCCTCGACTCTTTGTTTTCTCCATCTCCAAATCCAATTAAAAAACAAGATTCTATTTATTTCAGTTTCTATTTTCAACCTGGAGGTGGCCTTGGTTTCCCTTGGTCCAGAATAGGAGATATGCCTGAAGCAGAAGATTCGCTGGTTCTTGAGTTTTATAATTCTAAAACGGCTAAATGGAATCATATTTGGTCAACTGCTGGCTTTTCATTAGATACTCTGTATAAACATGATAGTGTTTATTTTAAACAAGTGATGATTCCAATACTGGATTCTGCAAGTTATTATACCAATGATTTTCGTTTTCGTTTTAGAAATTATTGTAGTTTGGGTAATAACTTGATTCCCAGTTGGCAGTCTAATTGTGATCAATGGCATTTAGATTATATTTACCTAAATAGAGCACGAAGTTTGAAGGATACCACTTATCTTGATTTATCGTTTGTAGATCAGGCGCCAAGCTTTCTTAAAGAATATCAGGCAATGCCTGCACGACAATTTCAAAGCAGTGATGTAGCCGCTTCATTTAGCCAAAAACTCACTAATTTGTATAATGACACACTCTCTTCTCAATATTTTTATTGGATATTTGATCAAAATGGAACCCAGGTTCATTTTGAAAATCGTGGGAATGAAAATATATTGCCCTATATTCAGTCGGGCTACCAGTCAATTGCAAACCATTCTACGCCTCCCATTACCTACGCGTTTCCAGGGGTAAGCGGAACTGAACAAAATTTTGAAATTCGTCATGTGTTTCAACGTCCGAATGTAAGTGATATTCATCCAAGTAACGATACAGTTCGTTTCACTCAGGTGTTTTCAAATTATTTTGCGTATGACGATGGTACAGCAGAAAACGGATTTGGATTGACTCCTGCGGGTTCTAAGCTTGCCTGTCAGTTTAAACTCAATAATCCTGACACATTGACAGCTATTCAAATGTTTTTTAATCAGACTTCAGCCAATGCAAATCAAAAATATTTCTATCTGACAGTCTGGAATGATAATGGTAGCGGAAAGCCTGGCGATACACTTTATCGGATGCACTTGGTTCAACCTGAGTTTGAACCAGAAATTAATGGGTTTCATACGTATGTTTTGGAACGTCCATTATTGGTTAATGGTACCATCTATGTAGGCTGGATTCAGAATACATCAGATAATCTTAATTTAGGCTTCGATCGTAATACTAATTCGAACAGCCACATTTTCTACAATTCAACAGGTACTTGGGAAAATACTATTTATACAGGTTCACTAATGCTTCGCCCTTATTTTGGAAGCAATCTGCCTGTTGGTATTGAACATGTTGATCCGAAGAATATTCAGGTGAAAATATTCCCAAATCCTTTAAATTCTTCAGTTCTGCACATACAGTCGAATGTGGAATTGAATGAATATGATAGAATTATAATTTCTGATTTAACAGGAAAAACGATTATAAATCAATTTTATACTTCTGAATTAAATGCTGAATTTCTGAAAGATGGAATTTACATCGTTCGAATTTTGGCTCATAATGGAAGTATTATTCAAACACAAAAACTTGTGGTAATTAAATAAAAGTGAGGGAGTTTTCATTTCGAAACCTCTAATGTTTGGCCATCTTATCATTCTATTAAATCTATTACCCCATCATTTCAAGATATTCAGGAGAAAATAAACAATGACAGAAACGCCCGATTATTTACTGGACGACGAACAAGAACAAGATCTATTTGAACACCACAGGCTTGTAGCCGATAAAGGCCAAAGCTTATTGCGAATTGATAAATTTTTAATGTGCCGACTTGAAAATGTATCGCGCAATAAAATTCAAAATGCAGCCAAAGTCGGAAATATTCTGGTGAACGATAAGTCTGTTAAACAGAACTATAAAGTGAAGCCTGGCGATGTTATCAGCATCGTAATGTCGTATCCACCCCGTGAAATAGAAATTATACCACAAGATATTCCTGTTAAAATAGTGTATGAAGATGAGCAGGTTGTGGTGGTTGATAAGGTTCCGGGAATGGTGGTTCATCCGGGCTATGGAAATTATACCGGAACATTAGTAAATGCACTTACCTATCATTTTAATAAGGACAAGAAAGAGGATGAGGAGAAGGTTTCCACACTTTTATCGCATCGCATTGATAAAAATACTTCCGGATTGATTTTGGTTGCCAAAGATGAGTATTCGCAGGCAAAACTTGCAAAACAGTTTTATGATCATTCGATTGAACGTAAGTATTATGCATTAGTTTGGGGTGATTTCAAAGAAGATGAAGGAACCATAGAAGGACATGTCGGACGTAGTCTCAAAGATCGTAAGGTGATGGGCGTTTTTCCAAACGGAGAGCATGGAAAACATGCAATCACCCATTATAAGGTGGTTGAACGCTTTGGTTACGTAACACTGGTTGAATGTGTACTGGAAACAGGTCGTACACATCAAATTCGTGCTCACATGCAATATATTGGACATCCTTTGTTTAATGATGAAACCTATGGTGGCGATCAGATTTTAAAAGGAACAACTTTTACAAAATACAAACAGTTCATTCAGAATTGCTTCAAGTTAATTCCTCGCCAGGCACTACATGCAGCTACACTTGGATTTGTACATCCTGAAACTGGAAAATTCATTCGCTTTGAATCTCAATTGCCTGAGGATTTTACTCAGGTTTTGGATAAATGGCGAAACTATGTCAGATTCAAAGAACTGGAAATTGAGGATGAATAAATAATGCTTTTGAATTCAAATTTCTTTTCACGCTTCACAATTCAGGACGATTCTCTAACCTTATACTGGATTAGAACACCACGCTTAATAACTCTTCTTTGTTTACGTTTTTAAAATACGAATCCAGTTCAATGGAATCCAGAATGGTTGAAATCTCTGTTGTGTCATGGCGTTTGCCAATGAATTTCTTTTCAAACTCTTCTGTATCTTTCAAATTAAAATAGTCTCCAAATATTTTGATTTGCTCAATAATACCATCTTTAACTTCCATATTGATATCTAAAGTACCTCCGTTGGTTTTTAGAACTTTACGGAAGTTGTAACGTGGTGAATAACCGAAATTCCAATTCCATGTACCGTATTTTTCTTTGACCAGTTTGTCAATTTTTTCGTGATCATTATTGTTCAAAGAAATAAGGTTTGCATCAGGATACATTTCAATGATATGTTTTTCGAGCATATCTGCAAATTCTAAAACTGTCATAGGCTGTTTAAGATGCTCACGGATATTGGTTACCCGGCTTCTTACTGATTTTACCGCCTTATCGGTAAATTTCAACGGATCGACCTTTAAGGCTTGTGTCAGATCTTTCATTTCGGCAGAAAAAAGCAATGTTCCATGATGCAATACTCTCTTTTTCCATACATGCTCTGCATTTCCCGAAAACTTTTTACCGTCGATGGTAAGGTCGTTTCTGCCCTCGAATTTCGCTTCAATACCAAGCTTTTGCAATAGATCCAGAATAGGCAGGGTGTATTTCCGGAAATCAATCAAATTATCATCATGCCCATTCTGGATAAAGGTAAAATTCAAGTTTCCAAGATCATGAAAAACGGCTCCACCACCTGATAATCTGCGTACTACAGGAATTTCGTTTTCACGAATATATTCCAGATTTATTTCAGCAAGCGTGTTTTGGTGTTTCCCTACGATAACACAAGGCTCATTTCGCCATAACATAAAACAATCATCCTGAAAGTATTTCAGTACGTATTCTTCTGTTGCAAGATTTATATAAGGATTAGTATTGTTTCGGTGTATAATTAACATAACGGTGTTTTAAATTTGTAGCTAAACAATCGGACTTCAAAATTAGTTTGCGAAGTAACAGAAAAAATGGATGCAAAAAGATCCATTTTAATGATTGGAAAGCAGCCGATCAAACCAAATAATATTTTAACTGTTATTAATGATCAGAATAACAAACTCAGGGGAAAGATGATGGAACATAAGCTACTCGCCGATATATTTAATCGTAAAAGTATTCGGAAATATACTTCAGAACAAGTGAGCAAAAAACAGCTCGAAACATTGGTAAAAGCGGGAATGTCTGCACCTTCGGCATTAAATATTCAACCCTGGGCATTTGTCGCAATTGATGAACGATCAGTCCTGGATGTATTATCAAGAAAATTGCCTTATGCAAAAATGCTCAGTCAGGCTCAGGCTGCAATTGTTGTGTGTGGCGATCTAGGTAGAGCGGATGACGATTGGCAACGGGATTATTGGATTCAGGACTGTTCTGCCGCTTCAGAAAATATTTTACTGGCTGCTACAGCTATGGGTTTGGGTTCTGTTTGGACTGCCGTTTATGCAGATCCGGAACGAATTGCAACTGTAAAAGAGATTCTTAAGTTGCCGGATCATATCATCCCGTTGAATGTAATTCCTTTGGGGTATCCCGATGGTGAGTTCAAACCGATGGATAAATGGAAGCCTGAAAATCTGCACTGGC
>Ga0209639_1002765_pt1 | contig 12950 bp, 24 predicted proteins | sample EPASupsiteHSE605_FD_187268 | JGI IMG/M metagenome (GOLD analysis project Ga0209639, IMG submission 187268) | Bioremediated contaminated groundwater from EPA Superfund site, New Mexico - Sample HSE6-05 (SPAdes) (version 2) | ecosystem: Environmental > Aquatic > Deep subsurface > Groundwater >...
GTGCAATTCTGGCCGATATTCCTATGCATCAAATTAGGGCCGGTTCCTTAACAGATCAACAAGCGAGTGAAGTCAAAAAGGCATATAGAACTAAACTAAGTGATTCGGGTTTCCTGACGGCATATGATCCTAATTTGACCCCTAGAAGGCTTGAGACTGTTACTAAGAAAATGATAATGCAGTACAAAATAAAACTCATGGTGCTGGACTATGTGGGGCGTATGGACACAAGCGGCAAGGTGGATGAATGGCAAGCCTTACGGCAAATCATCAAATCACAGAAAATCATGGCTCAAAATCTTAACATAGCCGTCATGGTATTAGTTCAGTTAAATTCTGACGGAACCCTACAGGGAGCTAAGCAAATGAAAAACGAGTGCGACGTTATGATGCGGTTCGAGTTGATTGATAAGCCAGACAAGGTAAGCGACATTGAGCAGTACCGCAAGAAGAAGTTCGAGGAATTTAACAGTTATATCTTTTTGGAAAAGAGCAGGGATTCGGCGTCGGGAATTTTCATTCCAATATGTTTTGACAGAGAAAGGCAACAGATGCGGCAAGCGAAGGTGATTAAGGAATTTGCACCTGCTGATTGGAGCGATCTTGAAAGGAAGTAATTATTTAATGAATAGCCTGTTTAAACTGCGTCATAGAGGGGAGGAACACTATGAAAACCACGTTCAAAAGCAAGGTATACACAGACCGCCCGGATTATGCGGATTTTGAAGCACCGCGCAAATTCGAAACAATAAGAAGCATCATAGCTAAAAGGTTGGTTGAGCATCCGAATGCGATTTGCTCTTATTCCGGAGGGAGCGACAGCGACATCACGCTTCACCTGATAGAGACGGTACGCAAAATATTTAATCTCAATCCTGTCCAATACTGCTTTTTTTAACACCGGGCTTGAAATGAAGGCGATAAAACGCCATGTGCACGAGATGGAGGAACTGTACGGAATCACAATTACTGAGCATCGACCCAAAAAAAACATAGTGCGAGCCACAAGGGAATATGGGCTGCCGTTTGTTTCAAAGATCATGTCGAGCGGCCTAGAGGGCGTTCAAAAGAAAAACATTCCGTTGTCAATCGCTGCAGAATACGCAAATGCAGAGGATAAGACAGCAAAGCGGGCAGAGCTTAAAGAACGTTACCCAAAGTGTGAATCAACAATTAACTTTCTATGCGGATGCAATTCTGCTGGGGAACCGCGGACAGACATACAGCTCGTCATAAATTCGTCAAAATATATGCTTGACTTTATTATCGTTAATCCAATTCCGTTTAAAGTAAGTGGTAAATGCTGCGATTACTGCAAAAAGCAAGTGGCACACCGCGCCCAAAAACCGTTTGACATGGTAATCACGGGTGAACGCAGGGACGAGGGCGGTATGCGATCTGTGCCGCGCAAGGATAATACGTCCATGTGTTTTTCCGAAACGGCTGACGGGAAGTACAGACTTCGCCCGTTATACTACGTGACCGATGAGGATAAACGGTGGTATAAAGACTACCACGGAATTCGATATTCGGACGCATATGAGGTGTACGGATTGACACGCACAGGTTGTTGCGGTTGTTCTATATCTGCTAAGGCGGTAGAGGACTTAGAAAAGATACGGCCGTTTGAACCCAACTTGGTAAAGGCTGCGTGGAACGTATTCGGAGACAGCTATCGATACCGTCAGCTGTATAACGAGTACAAGGCGCTTAGGCGGGCCAACGAGGGGTCAGCCAGAACATCACGGGCACGACAACAAGCAAAACAGTTGGATCTGTTTGACCTGTCGGCAATGCAGTAGTGGCATTCCAAATATTATGCGACATAAAGGAGCGATGCCCAACGAACCCCCTAATCCCCCAAATAAAATCCCGTCTAACAATTCTGGAAGCCGCCAGGAGATACGCAGGCGCTGAGCTAGAACACAGAGGAAATTATTACTGGTGCAAATGCCTAACTAATAGTGAACGCACCCCCTCAATGCGAATTAAGCCCGATAAAGACCAATATCGTTGTTACTCTTGCGGCAGGTATGGCGATCAAATTGACCTAGTCGCAGAAGCGTTAAATATTCCCCTGCCCGATGCCATTCAATTACTGGCAAGTGATTTAGGCATTCAAGGAGTCATCTCCCAAGAAGAACGGGAACGCATAGAGCGAGAGCGGCTAGACCGGCAGCGAGAACGCAAAAAAAAAGAAGAACAACAAAATATCATCAAAGCAGAGTACATGAGACTAATCGATATTGAAAAGCTTATGTATTTTTTTCTTTCAGGAATCAAAGATGAATCAGACTTAGAACGGTTTGAGGTAATTCAAAGCCTAAAAAATAAGGACTTGTTAGGCGATTGGCTCAATATTCTGATTAACGGTTCATTAGAAGAAAAGTTAAAAGTGGTTGAAATCAGCAAAAATTATAAGTTTTGGGAGGAATGATATGTTTGCTAATTGGGATGAGAGATCGGCTTTTTATGCCGAGAACTGCGAACGATGCACTAAGTACGTACCCTTTGAGAAATTTATGGAAACCAAACAATCATTGTGCCCAATAGAGGACCTTATTTGTCAGGCTATATTCAACGAGAAAAAGTTTCCCTATCAGTATCTAACTGAGTCGACCGGACCTGAGAAATACCGGTGTAAAGAATTGAAGGAGGCCGAGAAGTGAATGTCAATCTAATTGATTTTGATGGGAAGATCCCTAACCTGGCTCTAATGAAACTGAGCACAGCTTTTAAACAAAATGGAGATACAGTTAGTCTCAATGCCAATGGTGGGCAATATGACGCGGTAGTCTGTTCGGTTCTTTTCACTTGGAATCGAGATAAGGCATCTACGCTTCGCACCATTTATTCCAATATCATATTTGGCGGAACCGGGTGGAATATAACCACGACCCTGCCACCAGAAGTTGAGATTTGTAAACCAGATTATGACCTCTATACAGCCGATCTTCTCTATCCGCGAATTAAAGGGATTATGAAGCAATCTACCAGAATGGCAAAAGCCCAAGTATTGGTTGATGCCGGGATCGGTTTTACTTCTCGAGGTTGCATCCGCAAATGCGGGTTCTGTGTGGTCCCTAAAAAGGAAGGGCATCTACATCAGGAAACAGAGATTAAGGACATTATTAATCCCCGCAGTAACGTCATCATTCTCTTGGATAACAATTTGACTGCTGACCCTGATTGTCTCGAAAAACTAAGAGAAATAAAGGAACGTAAACTAATAGTTGATATTACCCAAGGCATAGATGTACGTCTTATGACTCCCGAAATAGCTAAGGCTTTATCTGAGGTAAAGCATATGCGTTCAATACATTACGCATGGGACTTTATTCAGTCTGAGAACCAAGTTTTCAAGGGGTTAAACATACTAAACAGATTTGTGCCTCGAAGTAAGCATATGTGTTTTTGCCTTGCCGGTTATGATACGACACCGGAAGACGACGAATATCGTTTCCGGAAGCTGGTTGAAGCGAAAATAGATCCATATATCATGATTTACAACCATGTGGAAGATTCGAGATTAAAACATTGGGCTCGATGGGTAAATGGTCGAATATATAAAACCTGTTCTTTCGAAGAATATAAACCTTGGGTGAAGCAAAGAAGTTCGGGTGAACTGCAATTTGCAGCACAAATGTAAGGGTAGAAGGGAGCAATATTTATGTCTATGACAAAAGGAGAAGCGTTGGTAACCGGGATAGATAAGTTACGCGAAGGACTTGAAATGATCTCAAGCCTCGGTTCAAAGCAACAAGATTTAATTAAGACCTTGGTTGGTTCGAATGTAGCGGCCAATCGGCTAAATGACCTGCTTAAAAGCAATATTGTGTTTCAGAATACGATTATCAGTATGGTGTCGGCCCGAAACAGTAAACTTGCCCCAGTAATAGTAGAAAAGGTAATTACTGACTTTATGGACGTGCTGTTTGACCTGTCGCAACCTTATCAGGCCGAGGAAGAAAGCGAGGGATAACATGAAGACCTATAAAACAAGTGAAATGATAGCTATGTTGGAGAAGAATCCGAAATTGAAGTTTATAAATAAGAATGGATATATTGTGTGTTCGGACGGTTGTTTTATTAAGATATGCGATTCATACCACCTTTCACTGCAAGAAGATTGGCAACTCGTCCGCGAACCAGTACCGGTATGGGAAGCGATAAAAGCCTTTAAGGAAGGAAAAACTATTTCTTGTTCCTTTATAGGTAAACCTGAATTTATCATTCAGCCCAAACATAAACGCGACCCATTTACAGGTTTTGGACTTGATGGCAATTCTATAGAATTTGGAGTTTGGCACATCCTCGAAGAAGGTGAAAGCATATGATTGTAATGGGGATTGACCCCTCATTTGGGCGCAAAGAAGATGACAAAAAACCATTGGAAAAGAAAAAGTATGGGACCGGCATTATACTTCTAAATAACGGAGAGATTGAAAAACAAGTTTTCCTCCCAACACCATCAACAGACCCAATTTACACCAGAGTTAAAACTATACAAAACGCTATTCGGGCTAATTGCGGTGAAATGCCCGATTTGTTTGTTGTTGAGGGTATTTCTTATGCCTCAAGTGGTCAGACAGCTTTGCAAATGGGGTACCTGCAGTATAGTATCCGGGAATTCCTTATCTATGTTTTAAAGCAAGGATTCATAGATGTACCCCCAACTTCATTGAAGAAATTTGCCCTGGGTAAAGGTACTGGCGACAAGAATCTCATTCTCAAGGAAGTGTATAAAAAATGGGGATTCGATACTGATAATGACAATTTGGCCGACGCATACGTCCTTGCCAAGATCGGAGAAGCATATCTAAATTATCCTGATACTGCCCTCCCCTCTTTTCAGCAAGAGGTTATTCAGGGACTTAAAGGCGAAAAACCAACGAAGAAGTCAAAGAAGGTGAAGGCCAAGTGAAACTAACGCCCGAACAAAAGCAGTTGGTCTTAGATAATATGCGTTTAGTCCCATACATTGCTAACAAGTTCAATATCAACCGAGACTATGAACATGATGAAGTTTTAGGTGTAAGCTACTACGCATTAGTTATGTCTGCCTTGACCTACGATTCTTCCTATGAGAACACAACCTTCGCTGGCTACGCTTGCCGAAACATGAAGCGTTACCTCTATAGGCAGTTCATGTACCGATATATTACCAAACTTACCGAAATGGAATATCTCGAAGATATGGCATTAAGCACGGATAATGATGACGTTTCAAACTGGCAGGAGTATTACGGCGAGGAGTCACCGGAAAACGAATTAATTGAACGCATATGGCGCGAAGAAATCATTGCTATGCTTGAATCAACCAAAATGGGAAAAGCGCAGAGGGAAGCAATTAGACTGAAATGCATTAATCCAGAATTAAGCCAACAAGAATTAGCGGACTTAATCGGGTGCAGCCAAAAGAATGTGAGTTTAGCATTTGTTAAAGCGAGAGAAAAATTAAAGCCGTTAATGGCCGGATAAGGAGGTAGATGCTTATTGAACTACCTGGAATTTTTGAGATCTAAAATAGATATCGCCGTCGATACCGGGTTCGATATTTCACCAGATGAAATCAACCCGGTTTTGTTTGGTCATGATAAAGATGCCGTAAGATGGGCCATTAAGGGAGGGCGTAGAGCTTTATTCGAAGCCTTCGGACTTCATAAGACCACCCAACAATTAGAAATCTGCCGAATCATTACCGAACGCGAAGGCGGCAAAGCCCTTATAGTCCTTCCCTTAGGAGTTAAACAAGAATTTACTCGTGATGCAGTTAAAATTCTAAGCTGGCCAGAAGGACCACAATACGTCCGAACAATGGAAGAGGTCAAAAATGCATCTGGCCAGATATTAATGACCAACTATGAACGAGTTCGGGATGGTGATATTGACCCTAAATTATTTACCGTTACCACGCTGGATGAAGCTGCAGTTCTCAGATCGTTTGGAAGCAAAACCTATCAGATATTCTTGGACAAGTTCAAGGGAGTACCTTATAAGTTCGTCTGTACTGCTACCCCCTCCCCTAACCGCTATAAAGAGTTAATTCATTACGCTGGATACCTTGAAATTATGGACACGGGCCAGAGCCTAACGAGATTCTTCCAGCGGGACAGCACCAAGGCCAATAACCTTACCTTATACCCCCACCGTGAAAATGAATTCTGGCTATGGGTGAGCAGCTGGGCATTGTTTATTTCAAAACCATCTGACCTGGGATATTCGGATGATGGTTATGACCTTCCCCCGCTTGAGGTCAGGTACCACGAAATACCCGTTGACCATCATACTGCAGGAACAAACAGGGACGGTCAAGGAAAGTTATTCCGGGAAGCTGCAGCTGGTCTAAAAGATGCCGCAAGAGAAAAGCGAGATAGCATAGAAGCCCGAATTTCAGAAATGGCCAGAATTATTTCAGAGGATCCAGATGATCATTATATCCTCTGGCACGACCTTGAGGACGAACGACACGCAATAAAAAAAGCGGTACAACAAGCAGTTGATATTTATGGTAGCCAAGATTATGAGATCCGAGAACAAAGGGTTATAGACTTTTCAGAAGGGCGAACCCAGTTCTTTGCTACCAAGAAGTCTCTAAGCTCGCAAGGCTGTAATTTTCAACGTCATTGTCATAGATCTATCTTTGTCGGAATTGACTATGAATTTGAAGCGTTCATTCAAGCCATACACCGTATTTACCGCTTTTTGCAGACCGAGCAAGTACGCATAGATATTATCTATACCGAAAGCGAGCGGGCTATCTTGGACGTTCTGTTAGAGAAGTGGAAGAATCACAATTACATGGTTGAAAAAATGACCGACATAGTTAAGAAATATGGGCTAAGTTCTACCTCGATGATTGACAAACTAGCCCGAAGCATTGGAGTTGATAGGGTGAAAATAGAAGGGCAATATTTTACGGCCGTAAATAATGACTGTGTTTTAGAAGTTACAGAAATGGCCAGCAATAGCGTTGACCTGATTCACACGAGTATCCCTTTCGGAAATCATTATGAATATACCCCGAGTTATAACGATTTTGGTCACAACGAAGATACCTCGAGGTTTTTAGAGCAAATGGATTACCTCTCCCCTCACCTACTTAGAATATTAAAACCGGGTAGAGTATTTGCCTGCCATGTAAAGGATCGGGTTTTGTTTGGTAATGTTACCGGTACCGGGATGCCAACCATGGAGCCATTTCATGCTTTATGTATCCAGCACTATATGAGACATGGTTTTCAATACTTTGGAATGATTACCGTCGTTACTGATGTGGTAAGAGAGAATCACCAGACCTACCGGTTAGGATGGACTGAGCAATGCAAAGATGGTACTAAAATGGGAGTTGGTTGTCCTGAGTATATTTTACTATTCCGAAAACTACCAACCGACACAAGCACCGCCCGGGCCGATGAACCAGTAAGCAAAACCAAGGAAGATTATACTCGAGCACAATGGCAAATAGATGCTCATGGTTTTTGGCGAAGTTCGGGTGATAGGTTAATGAGCAAGAATGAATTAGCGAATATACCGGTCAGAAACCTGCAGTCTGTTTACCGCAAATTTACTAGAGAAAACCTATATAGCTATGAAGAACATGTGGAGCTCGCCAAAAAATTAGATAAGAATGGTAAGTTGCCAGCTACTTTCATGGTTGTAGCACCTGGTAGTTGGAATGATGATGTCTGGGACGATATAAACCGCATGAAAACGTTGAACACTAACCAGAGCCAAAAGCGTTTACAGCTTCATGTGTGTCCGATGCAGGTCGATTTAGTGGAACGAATTATTAACCGCTACTCCAATAAAGGTGATGTAGTTTTTGACCCATTCGCCGGACTATTCACTGTACCTTATACTGCTATCAAAATGGGCAGGAAAGGATCCGGAATAGAACTTAATGCTGATTATTTTCGAGATGGAGTTGGCTACTGTAAATCCGCCGAAGAACAGTTAAATGTGCCTACGTTATTCGACTTCATTGATGAAAGGAGCGAAGCTATTTGACAACCATAATGTTCCATCGAGGCAAAATCTGCTTGGTAGCAGACATAATTCAAACCGTCTTAGAGCCGCTTGATGATAAACGTCAGGTGGTTTTCTTTTGCCGTGACAAATCAGGAAACAAGTACAGGGTTCCTAAAAGCGAGGTTGTTCTTCAGGGTGCCAGTAAGCCCGAGAGGGGCAAGAAAGATAAGAAGAAAAGGAAGTGTGCGTAAATGCCAAAATTCAAAGTTTGGTGCAAGAACAATAAAGAGTGGGAAAAACACGATGTTTTAATGAATCAAGACGGGACTTTATTGCATTTAAAACTTGGTGGAGCATTACTCCCGCTAAATCCCGAAACCCATATACCTGTATTATTTACTGAACTCAAAGACAAAAACGGCAAAGAAATTTATGAGGGGCACATTGTTAAGGTTTTTAACGGTAATAAAGCTATTGTTAAATATGGAGAATACCGAGAAAGTGAAGTATTGGAAATAGATGATGAATTTTATGGCGATAGGCATGAAGTTGGATTTCATGTAGAACTAATCGACACAGGAGATTGTTCAGGACTAGATTCAAGAACCGATATATGGATTGAAATTATCGGGCACATCTATGAGAACCCCGAATTATTAGAAAGCGAGGCTAAATAAATGAACCATACAACTATTATCGGGCGATTAACCCGCGACCCTGAGTTGAAGTACCTAGAGAATGGCACTCCTGTATGCAGTTTTTCCGTGGCAGTAAACAGACGATTCAACAAAGATGCTACTGATTTTTTTAATGTGACCGCATGGAAAAAGGTCGGAGAACTGTGCAGTGAATACCTGAAAAAAGGCAGTCAAGTTGCCATTAATGGGCGCATGGAATCAAGGAAGTATGAGAATCGGGATGGGCAGAAAACAACTGTATGGGAGTTGCAGGTTGATGAAGTGGAGTTTCTAGGCTCTAAAGGTAATCAGTCAGCAGATAACCCTACCGAAAACAAAGACCCATGGGAAGATCTCGGCAAAGAGGTAAGGCTTGAAGATGTTGAAATACCACTTTAGAAAGGCGGGTGCGGTAGATGGCAAAAAAATGGCCTTGTGAAAATTGCGGGGGTGCCGGAATGGTCGTCAAGTTGGTTGACCATAAATTTAAGATGGTATATTGCCCTAAGTGTAACCCGGGAAAACAAGATGCATTCGAGACTCTATTAAAACTGAATGAAAGTTTAGCAAATTCAATTAAAGAAAGTGTCCAATGGAAAGAGCGGGCACTGAAAGCAGAGGCCGAGCTTGCGAAGTACAAAAAGGGCCTGCAGATGGCATGTAATATTTATGCGGGGAATATCGATTACTGGCTACAGCAGGCAGGCCAAGCCCTGCAGAAGGAGGCCGCCGATGATAGAACTTAAAAACATTCTTCCCGGAGACATAATCGAATATGAAACCAAGATTCATGTGCAGAGAAAAGCACCCACAAAGACGGTTAAGAAGGGAACGGTCGTCCAAATAACGGACAAGATTATCGTAGTCCAACTCAAAAACTACCGAGAAACAATTAACGTATCTGAACTTAATGCCCGTGGAACCCGAATTACATCTCATAAACGTCCCCCTTTTGGTCATGAGAGACTAACTAAATACACTAACGAGGTTATAGCACAAGCGACAGCGGCGGGAGTTTTTCAATGCGTCCCGGCTGAGGTTGTTTTAGACTTAACTGCAACAATCCGTGAATGGTCGGATAGATAGGAAGGGATGAACGTGGCTAATTATTGTTTCCCCACTAATAATGCATTTACACCGGCACCGAGCATGGAAAAATTAACTATTCAAGCGCAAAAGGAAGAAATACAGAAGTTAACTGCCCAGCTTGCCGAGGTGCAGGCCGACAATGCGATGATTCTAAAGGTGTTTACCCAAACCCACCCCGGCAATTCTCTTCGCAAAGAGTTGGAAGGGCTTGAGCGTAGTTTAGAGCAAACAATTATAGCAAGAGATAACGCGGAAGAGTGGGCCGACAAATTGGCCTATACCATTGGCGGCGAAGATATTGGAGAACATTCCAGTTGTAATAATCCATGGGCTAATGCCTTAGATATATCAGTACAACTGCTGACTGAGTTGGAGCAGTTGCGGAAGGTTAGGGATGCGGCAGAAGAGTTTTTCAAGTCATGCAACATTGAAATACACGAAGATCCGTTAAATAGTTGGTGGGAATTAAAGCAAGCCCTCGCCCCAGCAAAGGTAGGTGAACGGCTTGGATAGGCTTACAAAGCCGAACAGCAAATACTTGGATGCCAAAAACCATAAACTCCAACAATACGAAAACACGGGGCACTCCCCTTTTGCGTTTGAAAATCTAGTTGAAAGCCTAAGAAAAGATCTAAGGCAGTCTCAAAAAAGCCATGAATCTACAAAAAAACTGTTCAGAGAGCTAGAGGCTGAGCTGGAGCAGTATAAGCGGGCATTGGAGTTAGCGTGCGGGCAACTGTCTCTTAATATGCACGGCAACAAAAACAGCACTATCCCAATGGCCATAGGTTTTATAGAACAAGCAAAGGCGGGTGAGTAGTATGCCAGATTGTCTTACTTGCCCGAAATTGATCCAACAAGCCGATGGGGCCGGTGGTGGGACGTATAAATGCGCAGATCGCCCGGGAATTGTTTTGGGCGAATGGGGGCACTGGGTAGATGATGGCGAACCTACCCCAATATGTGAAGCAAAGGCGGGTGAATAACGATGGCGGTACCAAAGTGCAAGGATTGCAAGGACCACGTGAGCCGTACCGGGGCTTTTACGCCTGATAACGAATACCATTACTGCAAAGAGGCAGAGCTGGAAGCCGAACGTAGTAAAAAGGCCTACGCGTTTGTGTGTCCTGGCAGTTATATAACTAATCGGGAATATCAAACTAGTCCGCCGTGGTGTCCAAAATGCAAGGTAGGTGGCCCCATGAGCCTAACAGATGAGCTAAACGCTATCAGCGATCAGGTATTCGCTCTGGAGCAAGAGAACGAGCAGTTGAAGGCTCAGCCCGCACTAACATTTGAGCAGCAGTATCTTTTCGACCTGTGTGGGCAAATGGCAGAGGCATGGAGGCCGAGATTTGATTCCCTAGCCATTGGCTTGCAGGAGATAATCAAAACCTATGACAAGATAATTAAGAGCCAATTGAAAGAAGGTGATTTGGATTGCCAAGACGGAATTAACGATAAAGCTTGAACGCGAAATATGGAGGGCAACTGTTCGACAAGGCGTATTTGGTTGTTTTGAGGTAACTATTGGTTGGTTCGGTAGTGAAAGAGTGGATTATATAACCTATGACACAAAAGGGATATGGCGATGTTTTGAAATCAAAGTTTCAAAGTCTGATTTTCACAGTAAGGCGAAAAATACCTTTATCGGCCACTTCAATTATTATGTCATGCCTCAAGAGTTGTATGAACAGGTAAAAGATGAAATACCAAGTCATATCGGCGTTTATATTAACGGCGTTTCTCGTAAAAATGCAAAGAAGCAAGAGCTGGGTATTGATGAACAAGTATTAAAAAACTCCATGATACGTTCATTGTGTCGAGAATTCACAAAGCAGTTTAACAGCGGCAACCCCGCGTTAATAGAGCAATACAATCGTCGAGAAAAACAACTTGAAAGAGAACGTAACAATTACCGAGAGAAGTATTGGGATTTAATGCGAATAGGTCAAGAGAAATATGGTTCAAGATGGTATAAGGAAGGTGAAACCGTTGCCGACAATCAGGGAAATACTAGAAGCTCGAAATGAGATAGCAGTCCATAAACAGGAGCATGGTACTGTCACCGAGGATGATTTAATGCGTATCTGCTACAACAAGCAGGTTGAGGATAGGGACATCAAAGCCAAGAATAAAGCCAACAAGCGAAAACCGAAGCAGATCACCTACCTTAACGGCAAAGACCGGGACGCAGTAATCATGTTATCAGCAGTTACACAGAGTTTGCAGAACTTAATAGAAGAATGGGACGGTTTAGGAAATAGACCGTCCTTTGTTTTGGCTAGTCTGAGAACCGCTCAAACGATGTGCTACAAAGTAATGGAGTGGTTGATTAAGGATGTGCCAGAGAAAGAGTATTTAAAGGTTTTGAAAGACGTTGGATATTTTCAAATTGGGATTTATGAATACAGTCCGAAGAAAAGGGAGGGGTAAAGGTGATAATTGCATTTCAAAAACAAGATAAACCCATTTTCAATAACCTCGATGATGATTGTTTTATGATTGTTGACGAACTGGAAATTGATGACGGATTCTTAAACGCTGCAAGACAGTTGGTTTTTAGAGGCAAAGTATTTCAAGTTGACCGCGAAGAAAGCGTCGTCGAACCGCGAGGACAAATGACCCTTAACGTGCAAATAGAAGTTAATGGGCTATATGGGGAGGATGATTAATTGCTAAATTGGCTACCAACCAAACTGACTGACCACTGGGAAAAGAAGTGCAAAAAACAAATGGGCGGGCTTCCCCTATTGTGGGTTATATACCACCCCGATAGACCCGTACCCAATATTGGTTTTAAATTGCATCCTATGTTTACCGGAGACGAATTCTTAAAACACCTGTTTAACATTGCTGCTGATCACATGAGAGACAAATATTTAGAACCGAAGGAGGATTAATTATGTGGGACAAAATCAATCAGGTCTTTATCTATATGGCTCTTATTGGCTTGTATTGGATAGGTTTTTTAGGGTTCTTTTCTCTTGTCCGAGATATATGGCGTGACGGCAAAAACGGGGTTAAGTGGATTGTTGGGAAGGTGAGAAGAAAGGATGATGAGAATGAATCTAAATAAATTAGCTCAAGAAGTACATCAAAATGCAATTGAACATGGTTGGTGGGAGGACCCAAGAGACTTCGGGACTATTATAGCTCTTTGCCACTCGGAACTGTCTGAGGCACTTGAAGAACATAGAAACGGGCACGAAC
>Ga0209639_1002768_pt1 | contig 12940 bp, 9 predicted proteins | sample EPASupsiteHSE605_FD_187268 | JGI IMG/M metagenome (GOLD analysis project Ga0209639, IMG submission 187268) | Bioremediated contaminated groundwater from EPA Superfund site, New Mexico - Sample HSE6-05 (SPAdes) (version 2) | ecosystem: Environmental > Aquatic > Deep subsurface > Groundwater >...
TTTTTGCAATCTCAGTGTCCCCTTTTCCCTGATTTGCCAGTAGTAGAATACGTGCTCTGGTAAGAGATCTTGCATTTTTCAGTCCTTTTTTTATAAAGTTTGTAAGGAATTTCACTTCACTATTTTTAAGATTAATATTTAACATAAGATATAAAATGAACTTAAAGTATATAAGTGGCTCACAACTAAGTTGTCATGGTACTAGATTCGGCAGGTAAACATATAGATTAATATCATTTAATTTTATATCTCTTTCCTGGTCTTCCCATAGTAGAGAAAAACAGTAGTAGAAGAGTCGAATCCTCGTTAAAGCGGACAAGTTTCTTAGATCCCCTTGGTCTTATAGTTGGAGTTTTCAGAGAACTTGAAGTTGACAAACTGATCGATGAAAAACTTCCTAAGGAGAGGAATCACAATGTTCCTCGCTCAGTCTGCATCCTTGCCATGATACTCAATGGTCTTGGTTTCATAGGGCAACGTCTGTACTTGTTTCCTGATTTTTTCAAAAACCTTTCTACAGAAAGGCTCTTTGGTGACAACGTAACAAGAGAAGACTCGAATCAATATGCTATTGGAGAGACTCTCGATAGAATCGCAAAATATGGCCCTACAAAACTGTTTACGGAAATTACTCTCCACGTTATGAATCGTCTACCTATTCCTGTTCACTGTTTACACTACAAGTGTCAGCGTTTATGGAGATTATGATGACGAAGAAACCGAGTCTATTGATATTACCTTTGGAATTCCCAAAAACGGAAGATGGGCCCTGAAACAATTTGTACTGAGCTTGATCGTTAATCAGCATGGAATACCTCTTCTTATGAATACACATTCTGGAAACGCTTCCGACAAAAGCACAATTCTGGAATCAATCAAGTCTCTCAAATCAGCTTTAAAACCTGAAAGCAAAGTGTACTATGTCGCTGATAGTTCCTTTTACACAGATATTATATCAAGAGCATAGGAAAGTCATTCTGGATCAGTCGCGTTCCTGCAACAATTACTGACAAAGGAGCTACTAACTACAAGTCTAAGCCTGAAAACGCTGAAAAGCGACAAGAGATACTCATTTTATCAAACCTTTGTGGAATATGGCGGAGTTAAACAAAAGTGGGTTTTGTTGCTTTCTCACAAGATGAAAGAGAAAAAAGAGCAAACTCTCGGAACAAAGCTTGATAAAGAGCTTGAAAAAGTAGAGAAGTCTTTTAAAAAACTGAAAGGCGAGGACTTCTTCTGCGAAAAGGACGCATTAAAAGCTGCAGAGAAATGGATTGCAGATTTCCCTTCTATTGTGTTTGAAAAAGTAGATTTGAAAACCGTTAAGAAACGTGAAGAGGGTAAAAGAGGCAGGCCTTCTAAAGATGAGGAATTAAAGACTTATTACTGACATTCCGACCCCCTTTCAAAAATAAGGTGATTTTTGCAACAACTGAATAAACTTATTGGATCTACCGTGGACACATGCTCAACAAAATAAATGATTTTGGCTTGAATCCCACAATTCTCCAAAAACTCCGGCCGAATTCGTAAAAAACAACAATAAGTTGGCATGTTTTTCAGCGATATTTCATGAACATTGAATAATTAATTTAGGAGGAAAGGTAAAATTAGCAATAAACTGTATGAATAAAAAAATTAAGTCCTGTTTTTTGGGAGGGGGTCGGAATGTAAATTATTACAGGATTGAAGGCAATATAAAGGTTAATGACGCTTTTGTTTTGAAAGAAATGGAGAAAATGGGACTTTTCATTCTTGCAAGTAATGATATCAGTATTTCTCCTGAAGAGATGCTGAAGTACTACAAAGGACAGGATAACGTAGAAAAAGGATTCAGATTCTTGAAAAGTGACACCTTTAGTGTATCAAAAGTTTACCTCAAGAATAAATCAAGAGTTGAAGCATTGACTATGATAATGGTTCTATGCTTAATGATTTATTCAATTGCATAATGGAAATTGAGGACAAAGTTAGAAGAACAAAATGAAACGGTTCCAGATCAAAAAGGGAAACCAACAAAAAGACCTACAATGAGGTGGATATTTTTCAATTTCCAGGGCATTACAGAACTTATTACTCAGAAAGAAAGTGAAATGGAGTCAGAAATTTTGAATATGGAGGAGATTCACTGGAAGATATTGGGCCTTATGGGAGAGAAATATGAATATATATCTATAATTACGTTAACCTGCCGAATCTAGGTTATATGGTATTATTTTCATTCCACATTTTTTTCTTTTCAAAGGAGTTTATTCTTTCAGAAAGCAATGTTTTGAAAAAAAAGTTAGAAAAGATTCCTTCTTCCTCTGCGGAATCATTTCCTTTATAAAAGCCTTAACAGAAGCCTTTGCAGAAGTTTTAACTGAAACCTTCTTAATTTTCGAGACATTTGAGGCTTCAGATGTTTAATTTAAGAATTGGCGTTCTTATTTAAGAATCAAGATTGTTATTTAAGAACAATCATTGTTGATGTCTGATTTATATGTCCTAAATACTCTTCTCCATAGGTAGAGAAACCTATAACAGGAATGTCTGAGAATATCTTCCCGTAGGCTTCAGTTTGATTTTTTTGTTCTAATTCTAAGGTTCTCAATATACAGTGGAAATTGATTATTCCCGATATCCCACCCATTTCTTCTATCTTATTATTAACTGCATTCTTTGTATCTTCAACAATATTTGTCGATTCTAACAAAGAAACCTCCATTCCTTCTAATATATTACAATAGAATATTATGCTATTACCTTTAATCTGTTGAGGACTTCTGACATATACATCTCCATCAACAACAAGCCCTACGGGATTTGACATAAAGTAATTTGCTGCTTTATCCTCAGCGACTCCAACTGCCTGTGCATATGCTTTTACTGCTGGAATATTATTAAACTCAATAACCTCTCTATTTTTGACATTAACTTTTGTTGCAATGAGTTTTTTATCCAACACTTTAAAACTTTGGGTCTTTATGATATCAAACGCAGTTCGCGGTTTTAATAATGCTAAAATAGCAGCATTGCTGTATGCTTCCCCATTAGCAAATACATAAGTCTTATTAAATTTTAAATCATCACCTGCAGATCCGCCTAAGAAAAGATGATTGGTCAAGTCTCCTATTTTGTCCATTATCATTTCTTCTTTTCTGCTCAAACCATCAATCAATACAAGCCCGAAGTATTTTGAATAATCAGACTCTGAAACAGGTTCTCCGTAATAATCATCAAATGCCTGAAATACTTTTTTTATTTCATTTTTATCATTTATATTTTCAACAACTTCAATCTTAACATCTTCAATAATATCTGGACTTAAAGCCATAGCTACTATGGAATTTTTCAGCATTTTCCCGCTTATGAGCTCTCCAGATGTCGAACATCCAAAAACCTCAGATGACTTAAAATTCTTTCTCATTAAACAACTTACTTGTTCCTTGTCAAAGCATGAAGATGAAAAAAATATAATTACTTTAGGATTAATCTTTTTGAGTTGGAGTTTTATATCCTCAACTGCTTCTTCAACAGTACCTTTAACAGAAAAAACAGATTTTATACACATTTATAATACCCCTTTTTATAAAACAATTCCTAACTCTTTAGCTAAATTATTAAGTTTTTCAATCACAACCGGATCATCTTCAGAGGTCCAGGTATAATTATCAGGAGAAATTCCTTTAAGTCTCAGCTTTACGCGTGTCGTATTAACAATTGTAGGGTTTCCATTAGATCTTTTCTCAATTATTGTATCAATCATATACTTTATCCTGCCAGCCATGATGACACACCATCCTTCTAATTATATTTTATTTTTCAGGCTGTTTCAAAGCTGTATCCTGTTCTACAATTGGATACTCTTCCCTATCGATCTTTAAATTTGGATAGAAAAATAGGTTGAATTTCAGATCTTACTTAATTCTTTAGTAGAATATTTTATCCTGATTGTAGAAATAGATCTAGTTTGAAAGCGCCCGGATGTGTATATATTTTTTTAGTGTGAGATTGAATAAATGCTGATAAAATAATACGATTTATTATATATATAATATCTGTTATACTTAATGATATTTTATTGCCGATTATTAATATCTCATTATAATTTTAGTCCATTTTTATAATATTATATTAACGCTATTATCTCATATCCTGTCAAAATCCAGATATTGCAGTTTCTTTCTGTAATGAAAACAATCCTGAAAATTTTTGATAATTATAAACAAAATGGTTTCAAGATGAACTCTTAAAAAAGTTTTTTGAAAAAAGATATTCGGAAAAGATTCCTTTTTCCTTTGAGGAACCTTTTCTTTCACGTAAATCTTAAAAGAAGTTTTAGCTGGAATTTTCTTCGTTTTCAAGGCATTTTAAGGCTTCAAGTTTTCTCTTTGCGTCTGCCATGTCGGGGTGAAGGCGAAGGATTTCATCGAAGGTCCTTATAGCTTCTCTATATCTTTCCATTTTTCCGAGGACAACTCCTCTATAATTCATGGACTGGACATCGTGTGGGTTCATTCTGAGCAGTCTGTCAAAGGCTTTCAAAGCTTCTTCATATTCTCCGATTTTCGCAAGAGAGATACCAAGATATTTCAGGGACGGTTCGTGCCAGGGGTTGAGGGCAATGGCTTCGCTAAAGGCTCTGGCTGCAGTTTCATAGAGTTTCTGTTTGAAGCAGACGACGCCTACGTTGTAGATTGCTTTGATGTTCTCAGGATCTCTTTCCAGTACAAGGTCAAAAGTTCTCAGGGCTTCCCTGTACAGTTCAAGCGTGCAGAAGGCAATTCCCTTGTAGTTCAGAGCATCAAGGTTCTCAGGGGAGATTTCAAGGATGCGATCAAAATAGTCCAGGGATTCCTGCGCCCGATCAAGCTTGATAAGGGTAGTGGCTGCGTTGTAAAGGGCTTCTTCATTCTTCGGATTGAAAAGTGCGGCTTTTTCAAAGGCTTTGAGGGCTTCTTTTGGGTTATCGAGTTCCAGAAGACAGAGCCCGAGATAGTTCAGGCTTTCAGGGTCTTCAGGTGTAGCTTCCAGTAAGAATCCAAAGGTTTCGGCAGCAGCCTCGTATTCCCCAAGGTTGAAAAGTACAATAGCCCTGTGATAAAGGGCTTCCTTGTGGGCGGCTTCCTGCTCCAGAATCATTTCAAAGGCCTGCAAGGCTTCTTCATAATCCTTAAGCTCTATTTTGGCAATCCCGAGTCTGTAGCAGACTTCAATAAAGTCCGGGAAATCGGGAGCAAAAAGAAGCACCCTTTCCAGGTCTCTGGCAGCTTCCTTGAAGTGCTGGAGCTTGTAATTGGCTATTGAGCGGCTGTAAAGCGCGTTTACGTTTTCAGAGTTCAGGATCAGGGCTGAATTGAAGGCCTGACGTGCTTCTTCATACCTTTCAAGCCCGAGTAAGGCAAGTCCCTTTTGCTCCCAGGCAGCTTCGAGAGCAGAATCGAATTCCAGAGCCCTTTCAAAAGTTTCCACAGCTTTTTCGTTCTGATCAAGTCCCCTTAAGGCAAGCCCTTTTACGTACCAGACAACCGCATCCTCCGGTTTTGCCTTAAGGATATTCTCAAAAGTCTCAAGGGCTGCTTCGTAGTATTCCATTTTAAGCTGGCAAAGCCCTATCTTTGTCCAGGCGTCTTCGAGCTCTAAGTCGTTTAATTTCGAGCTTTCCTGATTTTCCGGACTTTCCAGGACAGCCTGCTCGAAGGATTCCAGGGCTTCTTCATATTCTTCCAGGGAAAAGAGAGCAAGCCCCCTCCTGTACCACGCTTTCTCAAAGTCAGGATAAAGTGAAAGAAGTTCTGAAAATATATCAAGGGCTTCTTCCAGCCTGCCGAGTTCCAGAAGTACGAGCCCTTTGTTGTAAAAGGCTTCTTCTGAAGCTGATTCGCTTGCCGTAAGTTTTCCAAGTGGCAGGAGGGCTTCTTCGTATTTCCCGAGCTCTATCAGAGAAGATGCAAACTTCTCGAGAAGCTCTGCAAAAGCCTGAGAGTTTTCTCCTGCATTTTCCTCTTTATCTTCTTCATTTTCTTCTGCGTCGTCTCCCTCATTTTCTCTACTAAGGTTCTCAGCTGCAAATTCTAGAAGAGCGTTAACTGCAAAAACAGCTTCTTCCGCCCTTTCGAGTTCGAAGAGGGCGAGGGCTCTTTTGTGCAGAATCTCGGGGTCAGGTTCTCCGGCTTCAAGGATTCTGTCAAAGGCTTCGACTGCTTTCTCATATTCCTTGATTTCGAAGCGGGAAACTCCTGTATAATAGGGGAGATCGGGCTTCTGGCAGCCGAGTTCAAGCGCGTTTTCAAAAGAGCTCAGGGCCTCTTCAAAGTTCCCCAGCCTGAAGAAGGCAATAGCCCTGCAGTAATGTAGATCTTCTTTTTCCGGACAGTATTCAAGCGCCGCTTTAAATGCCTCAACGGCTCCCTGATATTCCTCCAGTTCGAAATGAGTATACCCTTTCTGCTCAAGAGCATAAGTGCAGTCAGGCTTCAGATTAAGAACCGAATCAAAGATAGCTGAAGCTTCCCGGGTTTTTCCGAGAGCTTTTAAGGCAAGCCCCTTCCTAAAAAGGACTGTTTTTCTCTCAGGCGTTTTCCTCAGAACCCGATCAAAGGTCTCAATGGCTTCTTCGTAAAGTCCGAGTTTGAAGCAGGCCGTGCTCAGGTGTGCAAGAGCTTCCGCATTGGATGGATCTCTTTTAAGAACTTCCCTGAAATTCGAGGCAGCTTCCTCGTATTTTCCTAACCGCAGTAGAGAGAGGCTTTTCATGTAAAGAACATCAAGGTTGCCGGGGTCTATTTCAAGCATTATGTCAAAAGCTCTTACAGCTTCCTCAAAGCCCCCAATTTCAAAACAGGAAAGTCCCAGCTGGTAGCAGGCGTCCTGGAAGGCAGGATCAATCTCCAGAACCTTTTTGAAGTCCCTGGCAGCCTCTTCATGCTGCTTTAGCTTTGAATGGGATATGCCCCTTAAGTACCAGGCATCTGCAGACAGGGGGTTCTGTTCGATAAGTCTCGAAAAAACCTCAAGCGCTTTTTCATAAGTTTCCTGCCGGATAAAAATAAGCCCTTTCCAGTAAAGGGCAGAGGAGTTTTGTGCAAAAGTATTTTGTGCAGAAGGGTTTTGTGCAGAAGGATTTTGTGAAGAGAAGATTTGTGCAGAAGAGTTTTGTATAGAGGAGTTTTTTCCGGAGCTTTCATTTATCTCTTCAAAAAGAGAAAGAGCTTTATCATACTGTCCTGATTCGAAGCTGGCAATTCCAAGCTCAAACTTTACTTCTTCCCTGCCCGGGTCAAGTTCCAGCACCCTGGAAAATACTTCAGCTGCATCTTCATACCGTTTCAACTGCGTAAGGGAGATTGCAGCTTTGTGGAGGGCAGAATGGTTCTCAGGCTCTCTTTCAAGCACAGCTTCCAGAGCTTCCAGAGCAGCTTCATATTGTTCGGTTTCAAAAAGGCAAAGAGCCCTGTACTCAAGGGCTTCTTTCAGCTCGGGGTTGAGGCGGAAAGCTATCTCAAAGGCGGTAGCTGCTTCTCCTGGCCGATTTATTCTGTAGAGGCTAAGACCTTTGTAGAGCCAGGGAAGATCCAAATAAGGTTTATCCTTAAGAGCGCTCTCAAAGGTTTCAAGGGCAGGGATATACTGTTCAAGCTGCATCTGTGCAAAACCTTTGTAAGTCCGGGCGTCTTCATAATCTAAATACCCTGCGTCTTCATAATCTGAATACCTTATAATTACCTCATCAAAGGTTTTTACAGCGTCTTCAAAACGCTCCAGTTTTATCAGGGCGAGTCCTTTTCTGTACCAGGCTTCCCTAGATTCCGGTTTCTGACAGAGCACCTGTTCAAATGCCTGGAGGGCAGTTTCGTATTTCCTGAGTTCCATTGCAAGTTTTCCTTTCCTGCACTGTATTTCCAGGTCCTCGGGATTCTTCTCAGCAAGCTTTTCAAAGGTTTCCAGAGCTTCTTCCTGCTTTCCAAGCTCTAGCTGTGCGGTTCCAAGGTTATACAGGAGATCGGGGTAATCCAGATTAAGAGAGAGGACCTTTTCAAAGCATTCGAGGGCAGTCTCCTGCCTTCCGAGTTTAAACAGGCATATTCCCCTATTATAAATGGAATCGAGATCTTCGGGACTTGTTTTAAGAACTTCGGCAAAGGCTTCGTCTGCTTTTTCGTATTCTTCCGAAGCCAGTAAAATAAGTCCTTTGTTTCTCCAGGCATCTTCAAAGTCAGGCATGAGCTTGATAGCTTCTCCAAAAGCTTGCAGGGCTTCTTCTGTCTTTCCCAGCTTTCCGAGCACTATTCCTTTTTTATTCCAGCCCTTTTCTTGATAAGGGTTCAGCCGCAGGCCTTCTTCAAAGGCTTTGAGGGCTTCCTCATAACGTTCCAGGGAATAGAGGGCAAAACCCTTATTCATCCAGCAGACTTCGTACTCGGGTTTCAGCTCGGCAGCCTTTTCAAGAGCTTTCAGGGCAGGCTCGAATTTTCCGCTGTCAAGGAAAATTAACCCCTGCTGAAGCCAGAGGTTGTAGTTTTCGGGTTCTTTTTCAAGGCTCTTTGCAAGAGACTCAAGGGCTTCTTCAAAGTGGCCAAGGCCAACAAGCACTGTGCCCCTGAACTTATGAACCTCTGTAGATTCGGGGTCGTGTTCAAGTACGGAATCGAAGGCTTTGAGGGCTTCTTCGTATTTTCCTATCCTGGCAAGCAGGCGTCCCTGCTGGAAGCCGGCATCTCCATAAGCAGGGTCCAGTTCGGTAACCCTGGAAAGAGACATGGCAGCTTCCTCAAAGCGCTGTAATTTCAGAAGGGCAAGGGATCTGTTATACCAGATTTCCTCCCTTTCCGGATAAATTTTAAGCACTGAATTAAAGGCTTCAAGGGCTTCCTCATATACCTCAAGTTTCATGAGAGCGAAGCATTTGTAGTTCCAGGCTTCGAAATAGGTGGAATCGAGCTTGATAGCTTCTTCAAAAGCGTTTATAGCTTCATTTAGTCTGAGTAGCTGGATTAAAGCAAGGCCTTTCCTGAGCCAGACTTCTTTGTTCCCGGGATTGAGTTTCAATATTTTCGAAAAAGTTTTTTCGGCATCCTCGTAGCGGGAAAGATCGTTTAAAAGGATACCTCTGTGATAGAGAGCTTTTTCGCTGGCAGGAACCTTTCTTGAAAAAGCATCAATACATTCCAGAGCTTCTTCATTTTTCCCGAGTTTTTCCAATGAAAGGCATTTTTGTTCCAGGGCATCCGTATACTTCAGGTTTTCCTGAATTAGATAATTAAAGCACGTGAGGGCTTTTTCGTGTTCTTCGAGCTTTGCAAAGACAAGCCCTTTTGAGTAGCAAGCCTCTGCATTTTTCGGGTTAATTTCAAGTGCATGTTCAAAACTTTCGAGAGCCTCTTCGTACCTGCCTGCCTTTCCTTCCACTGTCCCTTTTGCATACCAGGCAGTTCCGCACTCAGGTTCAAGCTCAAGGACTTTTTCAAAGCAAAGAATTGAAGCCTCAGTCCTTCCCAGTTCGGCAAATACAAGTCCTTCCCGGTACCAGGTTTTCGGAGCATCGGGTTTTATTTCAAGAGCATCGTCGTAGGCTTCCAGCGCCTCTTCGAATCTACCGAGGGTAGCCAGAGAAGTTCCTTTTTTATACAGGGCATCGGAATTTTCTGGCTCTAACTGCAGGACTTGATTAAAAGAATCGAGGGCTTCGTCTGGTTTTTTAATCTTCAGCAGGGCGAGTCCCCTATTGAGAAGGGCTCCTGTGTGTTTTGGATCTTTGTTCACAATTTTGTTGAAAACATTAATCGATTTTTCGTACCTTTTGTATTTAACCAGGTCAAGGCCTCTCTGAAAGGCTTCATCGTGACTGATAAGAAACTCCTCCGATCCCTTTTTTCGAAATATATTCCTGCAGGCTCAGATATATCTGAATATTTTTTAATGTGGGTTTTTTATCCGGCTTTCTCCGGTTTTCTTCGATTTCAGAGCTTTTTGCTAGTATTCTTCCTACTTTCTCGCTATTAAAAACTCTCTTGCAATACTTATGGTAAGTATAATCGCCTTTGGATCGCTTTCATTGGATTGCCTTTATTAGCAAGTCTACGAATCTATAGTAAATATATAAATACAAAATGCTAAATTACTTCTATATGTAGCCTGCTATGAGCAATTTAAAGGTTTTTTTCTCAAATTTCTTTTCCGGGGAAATCTTCCGGCATTAACCTCTAAAGTCAATGCTGCATTTTCAGACTAGAATCTATTATCTTTATTAATTTTTATTTAGAATTTAATCTCCTAACATCCTATATAAACGATCCTCCATAAGTGAGAGTGGGAGAGTACTTTTTTATTTCTCTTTTTAAATTGCTTTTTGAAGGATATCTACGATACACTTCAAAGGCAGCTTACATTATAAAATAAGGTATAAATAGATATTCTGAATCTAAATTAAATTTCAAAGATTTCCTGCAAGGCTTTCCGAAGATGCCGACATGTCTCTGCATTGAAGCAGGCAAGGAAAATTGTTTCAGGCAATTCATTTTCCTGAAGAAACTGCTTTATCTCGCTGACTGCAATTCCTGCAGCCCTCTCTGACGGAAAGCCGTATGCACCTGTGCTTATTGCTGGAAAAGCAATGGTTTTTACGGCATGTTCTCTGGCAAGTTCAAGACTCTTCCTATAACATGAAGCAAGCAGGTCGTCCTCTCCTTCTTTTCCCCCTTTCCAGACAGGGCCGACAGTGTGTATAATCCATTTTGCGGGCAGATGGTATCCTTTTGTAATTTTTGCTTCCCCTGTGGGACAGCCTTTGAGTGTCCTGCACTCTTCCAGCAGTCCGGGGCCTGCAGCTCTATGGATGGCTCCGTCCACACCTCCACCCCCGAGTAGGGTGGAATTTGCAGCGTTTACAATTGCACCGGTTTTAAGTCCTGTAATATCGCCTTCAATTATCCTGATTTTTTCTGAAATTTGAAACATTTTCAGGCTCCTTTTTGCCAGGTTTTGTTTTCGGTGGTTTATTTGAGGTCGATGTTTCCTGATTTTCTTTCTCCCAAACAATGATATATCATAAAATAGAGATTATACTGGTTAATTCTGGCCTGGGGATTCCAGCGTCATGATGATGATATCGCCTTCTCGGACAGCTCTAAAAACTTTTAAGCCTCAAGGGGTCACTGAGGCAATTCTGATATGAGTTTGATCCGAGAACTCAAATATATAACATTGGGAAGAAATAAAACGGCTTTTAAAGAATTTTTTATTTTGGGAATTGGATATTTGGGGAAGATCGAAGATGAGTGATATGACACTTAAGGAGAGGCTATTAAACGCCCTCGAAGGAAAGAAAGTTGACAAGGTACCTGTTTGTTCTGTGACCCAGACGGGAATTGTGGAGCTGATGGATGAGGTCGGGGCTCCCTGGCCTGAAGCCCACTCTGACGCCGGCCTTATGGCAAAACTGGCAATCGCAAGCCATGAACTCGGTGGGCTCGAAGCCGTAAGGATTCCTTACTGCCTGACCGTGCTTGCCGAAGCTATGGGCTGTGAGGTCAACATGGGAACAAAGAACAGACAGCCCTCGGTTACTGCGCACCCTTATCCTAAAGATCTGGAGGGCCTGAAAATGCCCGAAAACCTGCTAGGAACTGGAAGAATTCCTGTTGTGCTAGAAGCTATAAAGATCATAAGGGAAAAGGTAGGTCCAGACGTTCCGGTCATAGGGGGCATGGAAGGACCTGTTACTCTTGCCTCGGATCTCTCAAGCGTGAAGTCTTTCATGAAATGGTCCTTAAAGAAACCTGACCTTTTTGGACAGATACTGGATTTCGCAAATGGGGCCACTATAGCTTATGGGAATGCCATGGTTGAAGCCGGAGCTGACATAATTTCTGTTGCGGATCCTGTCGCGTCCCCGGATCTCATGAGTCCTGACACTTTCAAAGCCGAACTCGAGCCGAGGCTGCAGAAGTTCTCCGTGACTGTCAACTCCGTGACTGTCCTTCACATCTGTGGTAACGTGAATCCTATTCTCAACTATATGGCAGACTGCGGCTTCGAAGGGCTCAGTGTCGAAGAAAAGATAGGCAGCGCAAAGAAGGCAAAGGAAGTCATCGGAAACAGGGCAAGGCTAGTCGGAAATATCTCAAGTCCCTTCACTTTGCTTCCCGGCTCGGTTGACAAGATAAAAACTGAGTCCAAGCAGGTCATTGCAGACGGTGTTGATGTGCTCGCCCCGGGTTGCGGGATTGCACCTATGACTCCTCTTGCTCACATTAAAGCTATGGTCGCAGCAAGAGACGAATATTACGCCTGAGAATGCAAAAAAAAGCAAAAATAATCCATTTATTTTTTCAATTTTTGAATATATTTTTACAGGCTTCTTTTTTCCCTGGCTGTATTTTTTTCCTTTTTTCTTAGTCTTTAGGTTTCAATCCTCTATTTTCGGCTATCATTTGTCTTCTTTGCCTTTTAAGATTTATCTCAAGTTACAACCTTTTTTGGACTACTTTCAATAATAAGGAGACAACTCTACTAGTGTCACGAAAACTTAATTGTGGATCATAAATTTAAGGTCAAAACCATATCAGCTGATGGAAGCTACCAAAAACTATGTGCAAGAATTAAATTGCCATGATACTAGTGTATCGATTCCAGAACAGATACATAATTTGGAAATAAATACAGTTTCGAACGCAACGTTCACATCAAAGTTACTAGACGTTCTATTACCACAGAAAGTACAGGCGGACACGGAAAAACCCAATCAAGACACGAAAACCACGGAAAACACGGAAAGCACAGAAGAACTGTGCCCATGCTTTCTTAATTCCGTGTCTTCCGTGTTTTCCGTGGGTGCGACAAGAAGCTATACTACGAATTGCGTTGACACGCTACCTTTTCCATTTGAGGTAATCCTAATGTGACATGCATAAATGGTAACGTTTGTGTGTGAAGCTCACATGACAATATCGAGAAATCA
>Ga0209639_1002773_pt1 | contig 12924 bp, 11 predicted proteins | sample EPASupsiteHSE605_FD_187268 | JGI IMG/M metagenome (GOLD analysis project Ga0209639, IMG submission 187268) | Bioremediated contaminated groundwater from EPA Superfund site, New Mexico - Sample HSE6-05 (SPAdes) (version 2) | ecosystem: Environmental > Aquatic > Deep subsurface > Groundwater >...
GTTAGCTAATTACTCGCAAGATAAATAGTTTGCTTTTCCCCAGTTACAAATTAATATCGCTTTTAATATTTTATCGGTTCAAATCCTTTGCCATATACTCCGGTTACATTTCCGATAGAGATAAAAGCATCGCGATCAATTTCTTTGATGTGACGCATAACTTGTTGTAATTCATGTTTACGCAAAATTACCAACACAATTTCCTGTTCTTCCTTAGTAAACCATCCTTTGCCATTTAGGATGGTGACACCGCGTTTCAGTTCATTTCCAATCATATCAGCAACTTCTGAGTTCTTTTTTGAAAAGATAAAAACCTGCACTGATTGTCGTGAACCGATGAGCAATAAATCAACAGCATACGATGCTACTCCCATCGAAACATACCCATACACCATGATTTCGAGCGATTGAAATAAAATGTAAGAACTTGAAATGATCACAAGATCAATATAGAGCAAGATTCTTCCCGGACTAACATTGCGGTATTTATTGATAATCATGGCAATAATATCTGTTCCGCCTGTGCTTCCTCCTTGTGTGAAAATCATACCAATACTTGCTCCGCCAATCATTCCGCCAATAATGGCTGCCATAAAGCGATCATTTACAATTGGCTCTTTGATAATACTTTGTAATAAGGATAGAAATACAGAGAGTCCAATTACTCCGTAAACTGTTTTTACACCAAATCCTTTGCCAAGTACTTTTAATCCGATAATGATAAGAAATACGTTGACAATCAGAAAAGTAACGCCAACAGGGAATCCAGTTGCATAGTAAATTAAAGTACCAATACCACTAATTCCGCCTCCGACAACTTTCGACGGAATCAAAAATGCAGTCCATGCGAAAGCGTTGAGAAATAATCCCAGCGTGATAATCAGATAGGCTTTGATTTCACTATAGAGTTTTTGCTTCGTAATTCTCATAATGTGTTGGTATTATGTTTTTAAGAATATAATTCGATAAATTCGAACGGATTTCCGCAGTTTGAAAGATAGTTTTGAAATCCTTCCTGAGTAATAACCAACGAAGCAGTATTTTCGTTGGGGTGAAAACTCAGTTTATTTGCGTTCTGAAGGTTCTTGTCCAGAAAAACATATACATGATTCTCTTGGTCATTAAGTAATCCAAAGGGAGAAATAGAACCAGGGTAAAGCCTGAGATACTGAAATAAACGACGTTCGGAAGCAAAGCTTAACTTTCCCTGTTTGAGCATTTTTTCCAATTGATGAATGTTCATACTCTGGTTGCAGTCAAATACGACCAGATAGTGTTTATTCCCTTTATGATTTCTGAAAAACAGGTTCTTACAATGCACTGCTTCGACATTCTTCCAGTACTGGCGGGCAATTTCGATGGTAGGAGCGGGTGGATGCTCATAATACTCAAAAGAGATATTGAGCTGGGCCAATGTCTTGTAAACAATTTCTTGTCCGTTCATTTATTTAGTGTTTGCTACTGTTCGCAATAGCTTCATGAATGTTGATAATATAATCGCCAATCTTTTCACATTGCGAAATGATACCACTGTAGAATAGTCCGGTTTGGTAAGAATATTCTTTGTTTCGCAGGCTTTCAAGATGATTTAACTGGAATTTATCACGTAAAGCATTGATTTCTGACTCAATGCTTTGTGCATATTTCATATTCGCAAGTTTATAATCCTGAGAAAGATGATCATTCATCAGCTCAAAAGCCTGGCTAAGCAGTCCGAACATTTCGAAAAGATTATTTCGGATCTCCTGAGTAAACCAGATTTTCTGTTCATTTTTAGCTTTTATAGCCAGACTGATATGATATATAGAATCGGCTGCACTTTCGAGATTGTCTGTGATTTTTAGCATTGAACTAATAAGTTGAGAGCTGCTCTGGCTTAAATCGTTTTGTGCAATTTGGGTTAGAAACAGATTTATTTCCTGTTCTGTATTATCCGTTTTTTGTTCTTCCTGCTCCAGTTTTTGTAAAAGCTCATGGTAGGTTTCTTCATTTTTTTCAAGTAGAACGAGAGGAATCAACTCGAACATTTTGGCTACCGTTGTATTAAGGATAACAATTTCTTTTTTAGCAGCTTCCAGAGATAATTCTGCAGTAGAGATGAAATTATCCTGGATATAAGAGAGTTGACTGAGGTTTTGTTTTGCCGGTTTTTTCGAAATAAAAAAATCAGCCATTTTGATGAGCTGTGGAATAAAATTGATTAGTAAAATTGTATTTAATAGATTGAAAAATGTATGGAATACAGCCAGTGAAACAGGAATGTCGTTTGCAGAGTAATAGGGATATATATGAAAAATTGCTTCCGTAATAAGAGCATTTAATTTTACAAAGGGATAGAAAAGAACCAATGCCCAGATATTTCCGATTACATTGAACAGAAAGTGAACGCGTGCAGCTTTTTTTCCTTCATTGTTGGCGATAAATGCTGCAATATTCGCAGTAATGGTTGTGCCGATATTTTCACCTAATACCATGGCGGCGGCAAGCTCGTAAGACAGCCAGCCCTGATAACACATGATAAATGTGAGAGTCATGGTTGCTGACGACGATTGGATCAGGGCGGTTATCAAAGCTCCAATTAATACAAAGAGAATGATAGAAAAATAACCAAAATGGGTTAAATGACTTAGAAATGTAATAAAATCAGGGTTGCTTTGAATATTTGGAATGGATGTTATCAGAAAGTCTAATCCTAGAAGCAAGATAGAAAATCCGAGAATAAACTCACCCCATGATTTCAGTTTGCTTTTTCTTGAAAAGAACATTGGAAATCCCAATACAACCATCGGAATTGCAATACTTGTGAATGAAAAATTGAATCCCAATAGAGAAATAAACCATAATTTAAGTGTAGTTCCGATGTTTGCGCCCAGAATTACAGGTACTGCCGATTCGAGCGTAATCAATCCGGCATTCACAAAACTTACAACCATTACTGTTGTGGCAGCTGAGAACTGTATAAAAGCTGTGACAAGGAAACCTGTAGTTACCCCTCTTAATTTACTCGAAGTCATCTGCGAAAGCACATTCCGAAGCTTATTTCCGGCTACTTTTTGCAAAGCTTCGCTTAGGAGTTTCATTCCGAAAAGGAATAACCCCAACGAACCGGCAAGCTGTAATATGGATAAAAATGTGCTGAACATGTTAGTTGTTGTGTTAAAATGCTGCTTTTAGCTGACTACGTTTACATAGTTTCGTTCACCAAAGATAGAACTTCCAATGCGAACAAGTGTACTTCCTTCTTCAATCGCAATTTTATAATCACCTGACATTCCCATGCTTATTTCACAGAAAGAATGATCGTTGATAAAGTGCTTTTCTTTTGTTTCAATGAAATATTGCTTGAGTTGCCGAAATTCTTTGCGGATAAGTTCCTGATTTTCGGTGTAAGTTGCCATACCCATTACTCCCACAATACGTATATTGTTGAGCTTAGAAAACTCTTCTGACTGAAGCAATTCGTGAGTCTCTTGCATATCTAAGCCAAATTTACTCTCTTCGGTTGCAATATGAAATTGAAGCAGGCAATCAACACATCGATTATGCTTAAGTGCTTCTTTATTCACTTCTTTTAGTAGCTTAAAACTATCGATGCTGTGAATAAGCGAAACAAAAGAGATGATATATTTGATTTTATTGGTTTGAAGATGTCCAATAAAATGCCATTCAATATTATTGGGCATAATTTCATGTTTATCACGCATTTCGAGGGCTTTGTTTTCGCCAAAAATACGCTGTCCTGCTTGATAAGCTTCTTCAAGATCACTTACAGGTTTGGTTTTAGAAACGGCAACCAGTTTAACATGAGTTGGTATATATTTTCTAATTTCCAGAATATTACTACCGATGTTCATTTTTAATCACTTCTTGTAAATTCGTGCAAAGTTATCATTTTCTTAGCGGAAAAATAGATTTGAAACCCCTATATTTGCCTCACTCAATAAAGATGAAAATGGATTTTAAACAAAGGTACAAACAGATTTTCCCTTATTCGTTTTTAATTTTCGGATTACTCTTTTTTTTACTTTTTTTTGCAGCACAACTTAATAATCACCGCTTTTGGCTTAATGATTTCAGAGTTTATTATGAAGCTGCTTGCGAATTTTTTGCCGGAAATAGTTGCTATGGAAAGCCGTTTGGACTGGATTCTGGCTTTTATAAATATTCTCCTATTGCATTGATTCCGTTTTATCCTCTTTCATTATTACCATTTAAAGTGGCTGCTGTCTGTTACTACTTTATAATGCTTGTTGGCTTTTTGTGGCTATTTAGACATTTGCTTATCTATTTTGATTCAAAATATCCTGAAATTAAGTGGAATCGTTATGCATTTCTTGCATTTTTAATTTGTGTGAATCATTTTTACAGGGAATTTCATCTTGGTAACATAAATATGTTGCTGTTATTGCTAATGTTACTTGCTTTACGCTTTATAATGGAAGGAAAAGAGCTTTTTGCAGGTTCAATTATTGCATTGGCAATTTTGTTTAAACTACATTTTCTGATATTTATACCATGGTTGATTGTGAGAAGACGTTGGCATACGTTAGTTGCAATATTTACAACACTTGCGTTTGGTTTATTGATTCCGTTTATATGGATGGGTGTAGATGGTTATAATGATTTGATTCGTCAGTGGTTTGCCATTATACAGGTTCATAATGTATCACCGATAGAGCATCAGGATACAATCTATTTTCAGTTCAATCAGGTTTTCAGACTTTTAAATATTCCGGTTTCGAGCAAGATTCTTATCTTATTGGTATTGGGGTTGGTTGCTTCTTCTTTTTTGGCGTTAATACTGCGCAATTTTAAGTGGGAACAAAGCAATATCAGGCTTCGTTCCTTTCATTTCCGGTTGGAGTTTTTTGTTTTACTGGCATTGGTTCCTTCGTTAACGGTTACCGATACCGAGCATTTTTTATTAGCATTGCCTTTGATTTTTTACAGCATACTGATCTTTATACGTTTGTCCTTTACCAGTGTGTGGAAATATCTGATTGTATTGAGTTGGTTGTTATATGGTGCTAATTGGCACGATTTACTCGGTGCAACGTTTTCAAAAACTGTAGCTTCTGTGGGCACACTTGGATTGGGAAACTTCCTGCTTGTTTTAATATTATGTATTGTAACTGTTTGGTGTTGTGATAATACCGGATGCCTGAAAAAGAAGGGGGAATTTTAACACCCTCGATAATCCAATGAAAAAATGGACTGTAATTTTCCTGGAAATGATTGCACTTGTTGGCATAGGAAAACTTCCAGTTTCGCTGGCTGAAGCTTGAATTTAAAAACGTAGACAAGAAAGACGCTTCTGTAACCCGCCAACTAATTTATTTTTCCGATTCAGCTATGATCGAACAATTTGATTCGAATCGGATGAACTTACACTGGTTTTTCCATTGCAAAGATTCGGTGTTTTTCTGTTCTGATGACCGGGATAAGACCCTAATTAACAGATTTAAAGTTAAAGAAAACAGTAGCAGTTTTGCCCGGATGGATGATTAAAAAAAACAAATGATCTATGGATTTTTGTGCTCAAAAGCATATTTCTACACTTTGAAAAATAAGAAGGAAGAGAAAACGGCTACATTTTGGATCACAAACAATGAACGACTCAAAGGTTTTTATCAATCAGATGAAAATAGAATAGTTCTGGAATCGGAAAACGAACGAGTGGTATTTAAACTTCAGTCGATTGAATTTACATCTGAAAAGCCTCTGTTGACTAGGCAATTCAGGGAATTTTCAAGAAGAAAAATGCAAAAAGAAATATATAGGTGATAACAGTTGAATTACTGATTTTTCTTAATAGCAAAAACGCCTCCGTAAGGGGGCGTTTTTGTTGTAATTATTTCGATTATACGAGTTCGTGAACGACTAAGCCACTGCGAAGTTTGGGTTCGAACCAAGTGGTTTTAGGAGGCATGATATTACCGCTGTCAGCAATGTCAATCAGTTGTTTCATCGATACGGCATATAATGCAAAAGCTACTTTCATTTCACCATTGTCAACACGGCGTTTTAATTCGCCTAATCCACGAATACCACCCACAAAGTCGATACGTTTGTCGGTACGGAGGTCTTTAATACCGAGGATTTTGTCAAGAACAAGGTTTGAAAGAATGGTTACATCAAGCACTCCAATGGGATCGTTGTCGTCGTAAGTTCCGTTTTTTGCTTTCATTGAATACCATTTTCCTTCGAGATACATACTGAATTCGTGCAATGATTCTGGTTTGTATATTTCGGTGCCTTCTTCCTTTACGATGAAGTTTTCGTGCAGTTTTTCAATGAGCTCAGCAGTGGTAAGGCCGTTAAGATCTTTTACTACGCGGTTATAATCGATAATTTTTAGTTGATTATCGGGAAAGTGAACGGCAAGGAAGAAATTGTATTCTTCGGTACCGTTATGGTTTGGATTGTTTTTACGTTTTTCAGCACCTACCAATGCAGCTGCAGCAGTACGGTGATGCCCATCAGCTACGTAAGTGAAGGGTACTTTGGTCCGGAAGAGCTCTTTGATACGTGCAATAGTTGCTTTGTCGCGAATTGTCCAAAAATGGTGTCCAAAACCTTCATTTGCAGTGAAATTATAATCGGGCTCGTTTTTCACGATATTTGCAACGATTTCGTCGATTTCTTTTACTGCTGGATAAGTAAAGAAAACGGGTTCCATATTTGCATTGGTGATGCGAACGTGTTTCATTCGGTCTTCTTCTTTATCCTTACGGGTAAGTTCGTGCTTTTTGATGATGCCGTTCATGTAATCTTCTACGGCTGCACAACCCACAATACCGTATTGTGTACGGCCATCCATGGTTTGAGCGTAGATATACAAGCAGTCTTCAGCATCTTGTACTAACCAGTTGTTCGCTTTGAACTTGTTTAAGTTTTCCTGAGCTTTTAAATAAACTGCTTCATCGTGTTCATCAATTCCTCTTGGGAGATCAATTTCCGGTTTAATAATGTGAAGGAGAGAGTATTGGTTCCCGTCTGCTTCAACACGTGCTTCTTCTGAATTTAAAACATCATACGGACGTGAGGCCAAATCACGTACTATATCCTTAGGAGGCCTCAGTCCCCTGAAAGCTTTTAATACTGCCATTTCTGGTAATTTTAATTAAGATGAGTAATTATGATATGAATTAAGTTATTCATTTTTAGTCTTCATCGCGATCGTCTCTTCTGCTGCCAGACATGCCCGAAGATTTTTGCAAAGATGCAATTAATGCGCCAATCATTTTTGTTAATTCCATTAAATGATTACGAGATTCTTCTTCTGCGATTTCCGAGATTAGATTGTGATGTTTTGCCATGGCTGTAAATACAACACATTCGCGTACGGAGCTTTTTGCCATTTTCAGATAATAAACGAACTGACTTTTGTTGCGAGCAGAGCCTTCGGCAATATTCAGTGCGATGGCCTGAGCCGATTTGCTGAAGGGTAAAGCAATAGTGAGGCGTGCATCTTCGGGGAAGAAGCTTACGGTTTTGTTAACCCACTCAATATATTCGAGGGATTTGTGATAGATTCTCAGATCTTCAAATCTGAAAAAGCTGCTGATTCTTTCGTTTCCGTTTTCCATGGTACTAGTGTGTTTAGTGATAAATTGATAAAGCAAAAATATACAATTTACGTCCTGTAACAGTGGTTGTTTGTTTTTTTTATTCCACTTAGTCAGGAATTTGAGGTTAAATATAGGCTATTTGACTCTTTAAAAAAAGTTTTTTACATTATTTTTTTTGAATGAATATTTGTAGCTATTGTAAGTATTTCTTATTTAGTGCTTTATGAAAAATGGTGTTTTGTAAAATGCAATAAGAGTGTGAATTACATTTTTTTTAATTTGGTAGGTTTAATTGTCGTTTTTATACCTGATGTATTTGTTGAAAATTTTTATCGGATGATTTTTTAAGAAAGTTATGTCAACGTGAATTATAAATTAATCCGAAATAATTTATGGTGTCTGATTAAAATGTATTAGAACATAGAAAAGGTGCTGTTTAAAAAGTCTTTCTTCCGGTAAAAAGATTTTTTAAACAGTATCTTTTTTAATATATTGATTATCAATAATTATTGTTAAGGTAGTTTATTGCTATTCCTTGTGTTTTACTCTGATTTTTCGACTGGTTGTTTTACCAGATATAAGCACCTGTATAGTGTAAATTCCATCCGCTTCTTTTGATATATCAATAGGCAGAAATCCGGCTTTGTAACTTGGGTATAACATGCTGAAGACCTCCTTCCCTTCGTTATTCAGAATGTTTATGGTTATATCTTCCGCTTTGTTGAGGAAGATTTCCATCTCGAAAATCCCCTGATTTCGCACAGGAAAAGGGTTTGCGATAGGCAAATCGGCTATTTCAGGCTTTGTAACTGCGTTTTCCTGTACACTGAACCAGTAATTGATACTTGAGCCAAAATCGGAATCAAACGCACGGAGAAGCTCTCTTTTGATATTTAAAATCCGGAAATAGCCATACCCTCCTTCGGGGTTGAACCAGAATTCCAATCCATCACCGGCGGTATCGGCAACAAACAGCTGGTAACATCCTGGTTTCAAACGAATGGTATCATAATAGAGAATATTGGGCTTAATGTCCGATGTTCTCCGACTGTATACTACATCGCCTTTTGAAGAAGTTATGGTATAGAATGTGTGGGTAGAATCATGATTGCTCCTGAATGCCACGATAAATTCAGTATTCATTACAGGGGGTAAATGGAATTCACTGTTCAATGCATTATCTGCGGGATATTCGTCTTTTTTTCCGTTAGGCTTTTCAATACGTACTTCGAATGTAGTTTCGTTCGCATCCTGGAAGCTAAGTCCGGGCAATACAATTTCCGTAATTTTTTGTGACTGTAATTCACCATTCCAAGTGTATGAAACCGGAATAGTTCCTTTAACACCGTAGACAATTGTGAGTTGCTTTAAAGTGTTTTGTCCGTGATTTTTTACTTTAATTACAGGATTACTGCATACCGGGTTTTGACGCAAATAGATGTTTTTCAATGACGGAGTAACAATTTCGGTAAGTTCAACATCATTTTTAGCCCAAGGTTTTTTATAATAAAACAGGTAAGATGAAATATTGTAAACAGCTGTAGGCTTGCTGGAATTGACGTATGGTTCCATTTCAAGATCAACACTATGCGTAGATTTTGATTTTGCATAAAAATCAAATGTTTCCGGTTCAACCACACTTCCCGGGCACCAGTTTGCCCGATTAAAAATCCATGTTCCGGCTTGTGGATACAACGGGTTTTCACCGCAGGTTTTCCATACCTGACGTTCGTTTACTACAGTGTTGTCGAAATAAGTTTTCCGCCATTTACTGCAAAATTCGGCACAGTTTTCTTTATCATCCATGCCATGACCAGTTTGAACAATCCGGATACGGGCAAAATCAGTTTTTTTAGAGGTCGTAAATGTTTTGGGTGAAACTCTGTTTTCGAAAGGATTTAATGAATCGCCGTAGGCAATGTTTCCGCTCCACAAAGTATCCATACCTGCACACAGCATGGCAGGCTTGCCTTCGGTTATTTCAAAGTCTAGTGTTACAACCCAGCCTCTGTCTTTATTGTTTTCGTAGCCTGAATGATATAATTCTATTTCAACTGAGTCGCGCAGGAAAAGTGAAAAGTCGGTTATATCTACTTGCCAGGTAAACTTCCATTTATTATCGAAACGCCAACCGTAAGGTGTAATGATACGAGCCAGTTCAATCCGGTTTGTAGGCAGGTGCATATTTTTTGATTGGGTAAGAAAAACGCCGTCAACATAATCCCACTCTCCACAATGCAGACTATCAGGGCATTGGTACGTGATGTTCAGCATAATCTTACGGAATGATGTTTTCAGTCCTGGGAATCTGGCCCAGCGATATTCACTGTTTATGCCTTTTGACGGATTGGTTACCATCATCACCTTGTTGTGCGAAATCACGTGGATTTTTTTACCCTGTTGAGCATAAATACAACCCGCCATCACAACGAATATAAAAAATATAGTAAATCTTTTCATGGCATTGAATTTTCGCCACAAAGAACGGAAAAAATAAAGTATATGGAGTAATGTAAAGGGTAGAAGATGTGCTATTTATGATATTTTGTACAAACAGGATATTCAAGGTGCTGATAGTAAGTAGTTAGCGAGGTTAAACGATTTAGACTATTCGTGTCAAAAATAAAATAGCATGGTATAACTTAGCGTAACATAGAATAAAATGAAGTCATGTGAAATTAGTCGGCTCAATTCGAAAATTTATACTTCTTTACTGTCCGTCGCCTTTGATGATGATAAGAATGGTGTAGAGTAGAATTTTTACATCTGTAGCCAGTGACATATTTTCGATATAGAGCAGATCGAACTTAGTCCGTTCAATCATCTGATCAACGTTTTCAGCATAGCCAAATTTTACCTGTCCCCATGATGTAATACCGGGTTTTACTTTGTGTAATAATTTGTATTGAGGTGCTCTCTTTACGATTTCGTCAATAAAATGCTGCCGTTCAGGACGGGGTCCAACCAGCGACATATTTCCGATTAAAACATTGTAGAATTGAGGTAATTCATCTAGGCGATATTTACGCATAAAACGTCCGAAATTTGTAATACGTGGATCCTCTTTACTTGAAAGTAACGGTGTGCCATTTTCGGAGCCTATATACATTGAACGGAATTTATAGATACGAAATGGGCGACCTTTATATCCGATCCTGATATGTGAATAAAACACAGGCCCTTTTGACGAACGTTTGACACCAAATGCCAGAAACAAAAGCAATGGACTCAACAAGATCAAACAAATTGAGGAGGTTAAAATATCCAAGAAACGCTTGACAGAAAGTTGCCATGCTGGCATTAAATCTGGTGAAATAAGAATTAATGGAGCCTGATAAATTGAACTCATCTTAACAGCGCCTACCAGAATATCTTGCATATCAGGGATTATCTTAATTACTACGTCATGATCTTCCAGTTCAGTAATGATTTTTTGAATCTTTTTGTGTTCATTTTCTTCAATGGCGATGATAACCTCTTCAATATTATGTTTGGTTATTACGCTTTTTAAATCAGCAAATGAACCCAGTCGTGGAAGAAATTCATTCAAGGGGTAATTCCCTTCTCCGTTTGCTGTTACAAAACCAACAAACTTATTTCCATTCGATACTTTCTGATTTTCAATTTCGGTGTAGATATTTACTGCATTGTGATTGCTCCCGATAATGATGGTTCTGAACCCAATAATTCGATTATGGATTTTGTGTGCGGTGGTTGTGGTAATGATAAACCGAAACGCATAGGTAAGCGTAAAATGAATGCCAAACAATACAAAAAATGCTTGATAGTAGTTTTTGTAATTGGTGATAAAGTCATCCAGAATCAATAAAAAGAAAAGCACTAAAACACCGGAAAAGCACATCGCAATAGTGTTTTTAAGCTCTTCGAGCCTCGATTTACGGTATATTTTGCGATAATAACCACTCAGGGTGTATGTAGTGAGCCAAAACAAGGGAACCAACATAAGTCCCAGATGCAATTTTGTATCCTGAAGGATGTTTTGGATGTCTTCAAGATAATACGGCTCAATCTTAAATTTTCGATAGATGAAGAATAACCCCCATGCTATAAAAGCAGTAGAAAAATCCGCAAGTACATATTTTGCTGTTTGCTTTGTTTTGTTCATGGCAAACTCTATTTAGATACCTTCGGATGTACGATTTTCAGATTGTCAATATAAACTTCAAGTGGCGTATCTCCATTCTTTTTGTATTCACCCATCCAGAGTCTATAGCTAGTAGCAGTGGTTGTTGAATTTAATGTTGGGGTGAGGTTTATATAAACCTTATTCCATTTTCCATTTGTGGGATTTAAGACAATGATTGGAATCTGTTGTGTTGTAGAAGATGAATAGTACACATATAACCCAATTCGTAATGGATTATTTGTTTTGTAATTCATTTCCAAAAATACAGGAGTGCCTGAGTGTGGAAGCGTAATTGTATTTATCGTTTGTATTTCAAAAAAACTCTGCGTGTTGTCAAGAAATATACCGCCTGAAAATCCGCCTTCAAAAACCTGTCCGGGACCATTTGTTTTTATAATGGTTGTGTCGCTCCCATTTGATTTTTGAAAAGTTATTCCTCCGTCTTCAAAATCTTCTTTATAAGGAAAAGAAGTTGCCGTACTATAATTGGAAACAGTTAAGTTTTGACCAATTTTGGTTATACTATCGGGAGTAAACATAACATTTTCTATCTTAATAATGTCAAAAAATGGATAGCTGATACGCGTATTTGCAATGCCATTCATTTTGATTCCCGGAGCAATCTTTACCGTATGTTTGCCTTGATGAAGTATTGGTATTGTAGCAGGTAGCTCAAATGCACCGATCAGAATATCATCAACATACACCCACGCATCCACAATTTTATGAGAAAGAGAACCTTCGAATATTTCGACATTATCTTTCAATGAAATAGAATCAATGTGAAGATATGCAGGAATAGTTTGATCTCCATCAAACTTATCACATCCACTAAAAACAAATAAAGAGGCTATAAAACAAATGATTAGCCCTTTGATAAAAAAGGTATATTTCAACATAGCTGGTACGATAGATAAAATGAAACGGCTATTCATCTGTATTATTATGATGGCCGTTACAATTATGAAGTTTTAACGGATATTTAGCTTTTCGATAATCTGGTATGCGACATCCAAAGCGTTATATCCGTCTGTAATTGGAACAACAGGTTCGGTATTTGTAATAATACTTTTATTAAACATTTCAAGTTCAGCCATAATCGCATTGATAGGTTTAACTTCAGGTTTTTCGAATGAAATTTGCTTCATTGGCTTTCCATAACCGGGATCAATCATGAGTACTTCAGTTGTATCCTGCGATTTTCCA
>Ga0209639_1002775_pt1 | contig 12917 bp, 16 predicted proteins | sample EPASupsiteHSE605_FD_187268 | JGI IMG/M metagenome (GOLD analysis project Ga0209639, IMG submission 187268) | Bioremediated contaminated groundwater from EPA Superfund site, New Mexico - Sample HSE6-05 (SPAdes) (version 2) | ecosystem: Environmental > Aquatic > Deep subsurface > Groundwater >...
GCCCAACTATATTCAAACAGCAGTCACAGCAACAATCACTTTAGTAGAGGGTTATAACTGGGATACAGTAAAAGCAAATATAGAATCAAATCTGAATTGTTACTTCAATGGGGGAGACACAACTTATGGTACAACTTATCCTGGTTTGAATATTGATGATGAGCTGGTGCGGACACAGATCATGCAAGTAATTAACAATACTGATGGAGTTTTAGATTATAATCTCACAGCACCTTCTGCTAATGTTACAACAACAAACCAGGATGAAGTACAACTTGGATTAATCACCTTAACACAAGTATAATCATACTTTTTTAATATTGGTCCACCCAATAAGAGTTGCTTCAGTTTTATTTACAACATCATAGTACCAAGTAAATTCATAACCTTTAACTTGTAATTTCTTAGCTATTATTTGAGTCCGCTTGTCATTATACGTGTAAATATAGGGAATTCCTTCAATAATTCTATCTTCCACTATTTCTCCTTCAAAAATTTCCTGAACTTCTTTTGGAAGCGAGTTAAGACATTTATTCAAAAACAATACCTCCCCCTAAAGTATTTTCTTGTATGTTACTGATTTTGTTATTTCTCGTTTATACAGTTTTTTTTAATAATAAAAATGTTGGAGTGATTAGCATGTCTAGTAAACATGGTACATTGATACGAGAACAGTTCCCTGAACATTCCCCTATCCATAATGATATGAATCCAATGCGAGAACTCCTAGAGGTAGGCATAGGGCCAGAGTTCGACCAGATTGAAATAGATTTATTCTCTGAAAGTGACAGTCGATTTCTCCTCACGGCAACTGAAACGACACTAGAATTATTCAGAGAATGGTTCGGAGTACCTAAACGAGACATTACGCTTGAAGAGTACAGAGCTTTCATTATCGCTGTTAAAACAGCAAACATTACAGTAGCAGGCATAAAAAAAGTAATTGGGAACATCCTGAACATTGAATCTTCAAGAATCGTAGTTATTGATGGAAGTGGCCGGGCTTGTAAAGCTGGTGTGACAATAGCAGCTGATCATTATACTGGGACACCCTGTAAGTTTGCAGGTCACTTTTCTGAGACACCTGGTATTGTAACGGTCCGGATTCCGGTGGGCAGTGATATGGCCCTGGTGGAATCTGTGATTAATCAGCTGGTCCTGGCAAGTGTGACAGTTTACCTTGAAGAATACGTGTAGATAGGAGGTTATTTTTTTGATAGACTATGAGCGATTAAAATTGAAAGTAACTGGAGATATACACCCAGAATTACGTGACAGGTTTGATATTGACACTATAGTTCACAATGCAGTGGAAAAGAATGGAGCCATATTAGTACAGGCCCCTGAATTCTGGTTTAAATATGATGCAACAACCTATGTGCAGCTTGGTGGTGGAGGAGGCATAACCAATGAATGATTTTATAAAAACGGGTGATGATTTCTATGCTGAAGCATACAACGGAGCAATAGCACTCTTTGCATTTGGAAAACCTACAATCACACTAATCTTACCTGCAGATTACACTGAAGGATCGTTCCTATCAGGGCAGAATAAATGTGTATTTGTCCTTGTGAATCTCATCCTAGTAGACACTGAAATCTACGAAAACAAAATTCGACTACAAACCGGGAAAACAACTGGAACAGCCACATTCAGAGTTTATCCAAACATAGAACCATTCAAGCAATGGTTACAGGCTTTATGGACAACAACAAAGACAACTGGAACTGTGACATGCGACCTTTATAAAGGAATGAGTGGGGAGACTCTGGTTAAATCCAATATTAGCAATCTAGAGGACTTATCATTACTTGACATTGCACTTGAATATGTGGATTTCAAATTCACCCTAACCGAAGTCTCAGGTAACAGACCAACCCTGGATTCACTGGAATTAAAATTTAAAGGAGGGATCTAATTTGGATATTAAGTTTGAATTAGATTCATTTTACACAGCAACAGATTTAATAGCTAAAATCCTAGAAGGGGATGGTGCGGGGAGTGGCCTTGATGCTGATAAACTCGATGGATATCATGCTGCATCCTTCCTCCAGGCCTCTACATATAATGCTACTGATATTTTAACTAAACTTAAAACGGTCCATGGACCCGGCAGTGGCCTTAACGCAGATCTCCTGGATGGAGTTGAACTAGCAAAGATACTAGCCCTGGGAACTACTATCCCTGCAGGTGCAAATCTCAATTCCTATACTGCTACTGGTTTATACCATCAACCTAGCACAGCCAACGCTGGAAGTGGTACCAACTATCCTGTGGCCCTGGCAGGAATGTTAGAGGTCATCCAGGATGGATCAATGGTGTATCAAAAATACACATCATATGACTCATCACACAATGTCTATGTCAGGACCTGCTACAATAGCACCTGGTATTCATGGACTCGTCTAATCGATTCTGCTGACCTGGCCACAATAAACAACAATTTGGCCCTGAAGTTAGATGCTGCTACATATACGGCAGCAGATATACTGACTAAAATCAAGGCTGTGGATGGACCTAGTAGTGGTCTTGATGCAGATACACTTGATGGTATTCATTACAGTGCAATTGAAAGTGCAATTAATGCAAAGTTAGCTGCATCGGTTTATACAGCTGCTGATATTTTAACTAAACTTAAAACTGTCCACGGCCCTAACAGTGGCCTAAATGCAGACCTCCTGGATGGGCAGGAAGGATCTTATTATCTCCCTGCCAATTCATATACTGCTGCTGACGTTCTGACTAAAATAAAAACTGTTGACGGAGCCGGTTCTGGTTTGGATGCCGACCTCCTGGATGGGGCGAACCCCTCAGCTACTGGAGGAACGGCAAATGCGATAGTGAAAGCACGTGCCGGAGGAACAATAAGCCCTGATTACCTCCCTTTGAGTGAAAAAAGTGGAACATTCCGAATCCCAAAGGTAATCGACCGCCGAGTAATCCCAAGCGGAAGCCCAGTATCCTATGTAACATTCTCAGGTCTAAACGGGAACAGTGATGGAGAATACCAGTTAAAATACAATATTTATAAAAACGGAACCGGTGACATCTCATTTATTCTACAATTCAATGGAGACACAGCTTACAACTATTCAAGCCAAGTAAAAACATCTATCGATAACAATGGGTCTGTAATAGAAGACCCTGCATCTCTCAGTGAACAGGTATTACGTGTTGGGGAAACAAAATGGAATGCAGTGAATTGGCTTAATGGAAAAATGGACATCTGGGCATTAACAGGCAGTCCACGGTTTGTGAGAGGGGATTCCTCATTCTATGCTTCTTTATCTCAATCCGGATTTAACAATTTCTCTGGATTTTGGAATAACAATTCTACTAACATAACAAGCATAACCTTCAAAAATACAGCATCAAACACTTTCTATGGTACAGTAGAATTAGTTAAACTGGTTGATTTAATAATTTCGTAGAAATTAATATATATTTTTTTAAATTTTTAATTAAACCATGACTCAACCATTTACAGTTATAGTTTACCTTACCTAGCCAATACTAACCATCCATAAAGTGGGTTATAAGTCACCAGTGGCCATATTCAGATGCCAGTGGAACTGTTGAATAGATACTTGACTCATAGAAGATGATAAATTCAGGATCTTATCTGAACAATTTAAAAAAAAACTTAACCAATCGCATTAATTAACCCATTATAAAATGGAACATATTTTTGTTTAATATCATTTTCAAATTTTTCCTTAACTTGTTTGATTTCATCAGGAGTATGTGCTGATCTAGTAGTTGTGAATTTAATTTCAAAAAATTTTACGTCTTTTTGTGTATTTACGTTAAAATTTACATTATTTCCACTGCCCATGTAGGGAATGATTTCTTCTGTTCTGGTCTTTAAATATTTTATTTCATTTAAACTAGTAATTTCTTCATCTTTAAGCCTACTAAATATCATTATTTTATTTAAATCCACTTTGTAGCTAGTTCCTTCACACACCAACATTTTAATCACCATTCATAATTAAGCGCCATATGGATATACATTTCTAACGTATTACTAATTCTCTTTAATAAATTAAATGATTTTTAAATTTTTAAAAAAACAAATTAGCGAATGCTATGGAGGATAAAGATAAAATGACAACTTACATAATAGGAACAGTAGCAGAAGCTGCGGAAAGAGTTTTTGAATGGATTTCTGCAAATAAGAAACTGCCTAACTATGTGACTATCCAAGGATCCCAAGTAAAAATGCCTGTTTTCTTGGATCTGGCCACCAGGATGGTTCTCCAAGTTGAGTCAAAAAATTCAAATGATCTCCAGGTCCGGGCTGTTGCAGTCCCAAATATTAGTAGTCCTGCCAGCCCCTCAGGAAGAATACCCTTAGCTAATTATATGGATGCTTTCAGCAGACTATATGGGTTCATCACAGCCAACGGCCGGGCACCTGCAACACTCGCGACTAACCTTGGAAAGATTGGTTTCAATGAGATAGTCTATGCAGTTGCGTTCATCTGCACACACTACAAACGAAACCAGAACCTACCCAACTATATAGAAATCACAGGAACTGGCCAGACAGTCACCAAAACCTATGAACACATCCGGGCTGAAAGTGTTCTCCATGGTGAATTTGTCAATGCCATAGGATACTACAACCTCTGCATGGGCCTTGGTTGGTCAGGATACTATGATGATAAGAAAGACTATGATGCTGAACTCGTATCAGACAGAGACAATGACCATATCAACAATACAGGTGATGAATTAAACTGCACAGATTCCTGCCAGGAAGCCAAAAAGATAATTGATATACTGAACAGTGAACTAGGTGATATCTATGAAGTCCACTATGAACACGTCCAATGCACCAGCGGGGGTCATGTAAGGCTCATTATCCGTGGTGGAGAATTTGACAATGACCAGTATCCGAAAGTTTATATCAAGAAATTTGGTAAATATTTTGTCCGTCTTGATATGGCCGCATGCCGCCAGAGTAGCTATGCGCCTGGATCTGTATGGTGTCCTAATGGAACTATCATAGCTTATGATCCTGCCTGGGTTCTGGTTGATGATGGGCAGTAAAGAATAGAAAGATTTTATTTTTACCAATTGGAGCAAATTGGTAATCTACCCCCCTCTATACAGATTTTTCTGTGAAGGGGGTTTCTTTTTTTAGTAGATGGACCAGTGAATTCTTTAAAAGACTTGATAGTATTATCCAATTCTCCTTTATTTTCTGGATCAATAATAATATCCTCTAATTAATTTTTTTGTATTGATATTAAAAACCCAAAATGTTTATTATTATAATATTTAATTATTAATAGAGGGGAGTTTTAAATGACGGCTGAAATAGTTATAATGAATAAAAAGGCAGTAGCATTAGCTGCAGACAGTGCGGGCACAGTTACAGGACCATTAGGTAAAAAAATTAATAATTCCCAGAATAAACTATTTATGCTTTCGAAATATGAGCCTATAGGAATAATGGTGTATAATTCTTCAGACTTTATGGGAATACCATGGGAAACTATTATCAAAGAGTACAGAAAAGAACTAGGAGACACCAACTTTGATAATTTAAAGGAATATGTAGATGGCTTCTTTAATTTCGTCGAAAAGAAATACAGCGGCACTATTAATGAACAAAAAAATTATTTTAGAAAATTAATCCGACGCAGATTTAAAATTATTGAACAAACCGTAAATTTGAAAGACGAAAAATTCACCCTTAAAAAATTCTTTGAATTTCTAAAAAAATATGATAAGGAAATCAACCAAGAGGGAAAAGAGATAAATGAACTATTTCCACGTTTTTGTATCGAACAAACTTATTCAGATTTAAAGAAAATAGCTAAGTACTATTGGAATCCTTTACCATCAAGATTTTATGATGAAGTCGTCAAAGAAACAGAAATCATTGATGAAGAAATTGAAAAAGTAAAATGTGAATTTTCAGAAGAAGTTATAGAATATATGAGGCAAATTGCTGTTTATTCTTATTTCCAGGACGCAACAGGATTAGTTATAGTTGGTTTTGGTAGAGAAGAACAATTCCCTTCAATTTTTTCATATACTGTTGGATCAACAATAAACAATGAAATTAAAAAGAAATTAATATCAAATGAAACTCAAACGATAGATACAGACAACCCTGCAATAATAATTCCGTTAGCTCAACATGAAATGGTTGATGCATTTTTATACGGTGTAACTCCTTTTTTCCAACATAAATCTGGAAAATATCTGGATAAAATATTTACTGAATATCCAAAAGAAATTATTGAAATATTTGAAAAGATAGATAAAAAAGACCTTGATCCAGAATCTAAGAAGTTTGTAATTGGAAAACTTAGAGAAATCCAAGATAAGAAAAAAGGTTTAGTTGGTCAATATCACCAGTCAATGGATGTTGTGAAAAATGAATACAAAGTACCCATTGATGCAACAATAATAAATTTACCTAAAGATGAACTTGCTTTAATGGCCGAAACAATGATTCATTTAACTTCTTTAAAAAGAAAAGTTTCAATGGATGAAGATGAAACTGTTGGTGGAGCAATTGATGTTGCAGTTATTTCAAAAGGCGACGGTTTTGTTTGGATAAAAAGAAAACATTACTTTAAACCTGAATTAAATGATCATTTTTTTAAAAACTATTTTTAATTCACGATTTTTAAATAAAAAATCATAAAAGTTAATTAGTATGTTGAAGGTAACTATGTAATAGTGGGAAAGAGGTGTATTAAATGGCAGAGGAAAAAAATAAAAGTTTGGTAGATCTGATTTATGATCTATATACCAACCCGGAAGGAATAGATACGGAAGAACTGGCCGAACAATCTTTAATACAATTTAAGGAAAGTTTTTCTGAAAAATAATCATTTTTTTTCTCTTTTTAAAAATTATTTAAATTTCTGTTTATTATTTTAATAATTTCGAAGTAAAGATTATTTTTATGTGCATTCTTAATTTCAAGTTTTCTGGTTACTTTTCTGTCGGCTTTATGCATAGAAATTATTTTTTTATTCCCCTAACTAATATTATAATTAGGTGACAACATGGAAATTGATCCGTTATGGATAGGAGTTATAGGGGTAATTGTAGGGGCAATGGTAGGAGCATTAATGGCTTTTATTTGTAATTTTTATTTACAGACCAGAAAAGAAAAAAAAGATATTAAAGCCATAAGGACTATGCTTAAATTTAATATTAAGATTAATTTGGCGAATTTAAAAAAAATCTATAACTCTATAAAAGAATCCCATAGGGATGATGATGATCCCAATTATAAACGGGGAATGGAATTAATTAAATTTGACATTATTAAATTCAAACAAGATTTATGGAATGCTAAAACACCTATGTTGGCCATTGCATTAACAGAACCTGAAATGTGTGACATTGAAAAGTTATATGCAATCCTAGAAAAAATTACAGCTATCCATTCAGAATTTTATTCTTTATATGAATCCCCTGGAGATGTTTATCAAAAAAATGTAAATTTGGCTTTTTTATACATGAGTTCTGAAGAAACATGGAAAAAATTTGAAGAAAATGTTAAAATTGCTATTGAGTTAGGAGAGTCTTTAATATCTAAATTGGAACATTAAAAGTGGGTATAAATTAACGTATGCTGGAGATTTTTTTAATTTCGTTTGGTATGGGGCTTGAGATATTCTTTAGAGCTAAAATAATCTAATAAACTATTTTCTTCTATTGATTTTCTTGATTTATCAAATTCATTAGAGCTTGAGAAGAATTCATGAACTTTGCCCGCATACTGCAATTGGAAACCATCGAATTCTCCATTATGATTATAACCATAATTTTGTTTAAACTCTTCAATTGTTCCACCTTGACATATGGGGCAGTTACAGTTCATATGTCCATCAGGATGTTCTTGATTAAATTCATTATATTTTAAGACTCCAATATTAGCTTTATCGAAAATGTCAACATTTCGAAGTTTTTTAGGCTCGCCACCGCCCCCTCTCATAAATCTAGTTGAAAAAACATCAATTCCGAAGGATTGTAATATGTGCATTGTTGCTGCTTTTCTATGATCTCTTAAAACTCCTAAACAGTAATATAAAACAGGTTTATCCCTATTTTGCCATACATAAAGGTAATTTTGAATATTATTGCTCCAGTTCCGATATACTAAACCTATTGCTTTAACTAAATCTGTTTCCTCATTTGAAACAATTGTATCAAACTTCTTTTTAAATTCATCTGGAGGCAATTCCATATCTAATATAGGCATTGGTTCACATCCACGTGACCTAATATAATTGCAATAGCCTCTCAAATCTTGTTCATAACTTTTGATTGGTTCAAATTCTGGAATTGCAATAATATTGACATTTTCTGCAGATAATCCCAATTCTAAAAGTAATTTCATAGCATTTTCATCTGGAAGTATATTATTTGGCAAGTTTTTAGGTAACTGTGGATAAAATGACACTAATGGGGAATATGCCATAATATCTGCATCACTTTCTACTTTTGCTAATCTACTCTTAAAAGGACCGTTTTTTGTTAAAAATGGCTCATATTCTTTGGCCCAAAAAAGAGTTGTTACTTCAGATATTTCAGAATCTATTTTAATTGGTGTTGGTAATTTTTGTTTACTTCCATAATCTACGCTTGAAGGAACTCTATAAGGTGTTAAAAATTTTTTATCTACTTTTAGAATTCTTCCACCAAATTCCGGATCTTCTTCCTCATCAATTTCTTTAATCCTTATTTTCATATTATCCCCTGATCCTACTTACCCTTTCATCACGCAAAACCCTTTTTATAATTTCAGATTCTTTAGTATAATCCGGATATTTACTATAAACTAATTTAAGAATTCCATTTACTCCTAATTGATCCCAACCTTTTCTAAGATCCTTTAACCTTTTTTGTTGATGTTCATTTAATTTATCAAATGCTTCTTTAGCTCTCTCTTTCCCTGTTCTTGTCAAATAAAAAATCTCTTTATTGGTTGATTTCCTTCCTCTTGAAATTAATAACCCATAATCTTCCATTGCATCTATAATCTTATCTATATCTATAGAATAAGGACCGTATTTGTAAGGTATAAATTCCGCATTTTGTAATTTTATATTTTCTTCTTTAACAAATTCCATTTGCATTAAAAAAATTTCTTTCATTAAAAGGATCATACCTCTAATTGGTTGATCTTCGTGAGCATAAAATAATGCCAAAACCAAGTCAGGTAAAGGTATTATTTGTTCTTCTTTAAATTTAGCGACAGCTTTTTCAATATCTGCTAAATCATATGTGGGCTTATTATTCTCATCCCTAATTTCTTTTGCTTCGCTTCCGAAAAACACTGTATCTGTCATTTATTAATTACTCCAGTTATAGGGTTTTATATGGGTAATACTCCAGCAAGGTTCATCAAAAGCACGGAAAACCTCATCAGCTATCACAATTTTATAGCTAACACCATTGATCTGAGTGCACCAATCACTCAAATTACGTCTCCTTCTGCTCCTTGGACAGTTTATTGCATTATCCAATCCTTCAACTAACTCTGGAATTCTAAGGCGTGCCACATCCAATTCATAATATGCTGATCTTGTAATCCTCAAAATCCTATTATTCCAGTGATATGAACCATCATTATCCATTTAAACCTCTTTAGTGGGATAAAATTAAATCGCATTAATGTTAATTATAAGACCATATCTCTATTAAATTTTATCATTATTTATCATTATATTGTTAATAAATTTTAAAGTTGCATTGATTTAATTATATCAATTTTTGGACTCTCCGTAATTAATTGATATTATTATCATAGTGACTATTTGTTTTTTGCTAAGGTAGCATGTGATAAATAATCTATGAGGATATTTGGGGTGGAAAAATGGATCCTCATGGCACCAGCTGCACCCACACTTTCTTTAAGACTTATCGGTTTTGGACAGGTATGTATGTCACGAAGAATCCATCAGTGTCTGCGTATACTGGTTTGAAACCGTGTTTTTCCGCGTCTTTCATGGCTTTTTTTAGAAAATCTTTTCCCCATGCGGTGATGGCTTCTGATGCTTCTACACAGTACCAACGATATTGGGGATGATTGTAAAGTCCATAAATTGTGGAGATTAGTGTTTTTAGTGCTTCCTGTCTGAAGTTTAAGATTTGTTTTTCTTCAGTATCGGTGGATTCTTTCATCATGCTCTTAATGTGTATCCGTTCATTTAAAATTTGAGATGTGACGGTGGGTATAAAGCCTGTGGGTTCTTTTTTGAATTTATATCCAAATTCCGGTGCAATATGGCATGTTTCTTCATCACCATCTTTACAGAGGGTTTCTGGAGAAATATTTTTAGCTACGATTATGCTGGGGTAAAGACTTCTATAATCAAAATAGCAGATATTTGCATGTAAGCCCTGTACTGGTTCTTTTACATATCCTCCCACAACGTTTCTTTCAAATTTTCCCGGCTCATTTGGCAGAATATGACCAAATTCATAGGCCTTCCGGATTAAATGCCATTTCACCTGAGTTCCGGTTCCTCGCCGGACTATGTCAAATAAAGTTTGTCCCACAATTCGAGCAAGTTCAATACTCATAGTCAACATCCTTTCTCCAATTTGAATAATGGCATTGACATCTTCTAAGGAACATCTGAAAAGTGCCTCTCTCTTTTCGTCTTTGTTCCAACTATCAAAAATCTCGGATGCTGGAATATCATTTTTATCAATTTCGAAAAGTTCTTTGTAAACGTTTCCAATTGTGTGGCTGTTTAATTGAAGATGTCGGCGTACAATTCTGTAGAGATCTATATGAATACGTCCTTTGATCATTGCTGCTTTTTTGGGAACTGTTATCAATTTCATTTTTGACCCATCAAGTCCCAGATTTAGTGATATGCCCAATTGATCGGCTCTTTCTTTAATATAAGGGAAATCAAAAGTGTCTGAGTTGTAGCCAACGATTATGTCTGGATTTTCAGATTTAATTGTTTCAACGAACTTCTTTATTAATTCCTCTTCATTTAGAACTGTTCTTACAAAGTCAGATGAAGATTTTAGGGTAGAATATATTTTTTCCAATCCCTGGTTAGTGGATATGCTAATCATTACGATGGGGTCTGTGCTTGCCTGGGGTATGCCCTTAGGAGTATGGACTTCAATATTAAAACTCAAATATTTGAGTTCTGGTAGAAGTCCTGGTAAACTTATTTTCAGATGCTTAGGATGATCTTCTACTTTGAACATGCAGATTGAAGGAATAGTTGATAGAACCTTCCCTTGTACTTCTACCCCATTCATTGGTGATAATCCATTATCTATGAGATATCTGCGTTCAAATGGAATATCATATTCTCTAACTTCCTGTACTGATGAAAGTTCGAGTATTTTTTCTTTTAATTTAATTATATCTCTTGGATTATTGTATGTTATCTTCAGAACTTCTCTTATTTTTCCCATGTCAATTTTACTGACTTTTTCTACCATCCTAAGTTCTAAATCCCCTAATTCACCGATACATGAATCAATATCAGAAGGAATGACATAAATGTAAGGTTTAAAGCTATTATCCAGAGCTATTATGTGTTTTTGATCATTTTCGCCCAATAGTTTACCAAATAATCTTATTGTTGGCTCACGGTTCCTAGTGATGTAATCTATATCTAAGAGCACGAATTTTTTTTGTGTCATCTTTTCTTTACATTAAGTATTGTGGGATTGTCTTTTTGGGCCCAAAGCCAGTGAGCATATTTCAATATTTCCATTTGATGTTGGTGTTTCACTTGTGGAGTAATTCTCAAAACTTTTCTATCAACATGGTACATATCTCTTCCATAGAGCTGTGAATCCCGCTTCTTATATTTTGGATCCATCTGTGAAACATACTGGTAGGAGAAATCCATTTGTTTCTTGCTGTCGAACAGTCTTGCTAGCTCGCTGTCTATTTCTGTTAGTAAGCCAAATGCTAATTTAATGTCTTCAATTGTTATAGTATCTGTTTGAGCGTTGATTTGAAAAAGCCCATCGATATATTCAAGTATTTCACTGTGCCATTTCTGCAAGTCCCGGGAGGGAAAGATTAAAAGGTCATCTGTGCGGTGGAATAGTTGTGGTTTGTAAAGTAGGATGTTTCTCCGGTCAACTGTTCCATAACTATGCCTCATCTTAACCAATCATCCATGGAATCTTACAACCAATCCAAACTCATCGATTCTATTGGATAGTTGCTTAAAGATTTTACTAGTTCCTGCTCATTGGCCCTAACAGAGTTGTGCATGTATGTATCCAGACAGCATTGTACCGGTCTTTCACTGAAAAATGAATCTAATTCCAGATTGATAAAGTGGATCCTCTCCATGATCCGGGGCCATTGTCCCAGTAACATGTAATCATTCTCATTGTCCAACTGCAGATACATCAAGAAGATATCCCTAATGTAGCCCTGCATGATAGTGAAATTTCTCCTGAACTCTTCTCGTTCGTAGACTATGACTTCTTCATGGTCCTGGAATAATTCCGGGTGGTAGAGTCTTGCTTTGGGGCCGTGTGGTATTCCTTGACTTGCTCTCATATAGTATCAAACCTCCATTTCCTGGTGGTGAATTACTATATCTGAGTATAGTCATTCGAGTTACGGTGAAGAGCAATTGAAAAGTAATCCAGAAAAATATAGGAAAAAATAGGGAGGGATCCATTCTCACCGCTGCCAAAAAAATAATCCCACATGGGTGTGGGGGCGCTTATATTTTTTATACATATCGCAGCATCCCAAGTATGGTGTGAAGATCCCTCTAGAATAATATTACTTATTACTCATATATAAATGTTTAATATTATTTTAATTAACCTACACCAAAAAGAAAAAGTTAATATACTTTACTTGGAAGTTGGTTTATGTGATTGGGGGGAGGATTATGGGAGTTACAAATCGGGCACAATAAGATTGTAT
>Ga0209639_1002777_pt1 | contig 12908 bp, 8 predicted proteins | sample EPASupsiteHSE605_FD_187268 | JGI IMG/M metagenome (GOLD analysis project Ga0209639, IMG submission 187268) | Bioremediated contaminated groundwater from EPA Superfund site, New Mexico - Sample HSE6-05 (SPAdes) (version 2) | ecosystem: Environmental > Aquatic > Deep subsurface > Groundwater >...
TAATACCTGCCATTACAGCTACCAGAGTGTCCAGAATGGTTACCTGTAAAGCTGTAATTTGCATTTTTGTATCTTTCGAAAAGTAAGATGAATAGGTAATGAGACACCCCATTCCGATGCTTAGAGAGAAGAATGCCTGCCCCATTGCACTTAATACCACAGCCGAAGTTATCTTGCTGAAATCGGGTTTAAACAGGAAATAAAGACCTTCAGACGCATTAGGTAATGTTACCGAACGGATGCATAAAGCTAGTAATATAAAGAAAAGCATTGGCATCATTACTTTGGATGTCCGTTCAATACCCTCCTTAACTCCGGACACAACAATAAAATGTGTGAGTCCGATAAAAGTTACGGTCCAAAAGATTGGTCGGAAAATTCCGGTACTGAATAGCTTGAAGTCCTGGGCAAATGCTTCCGGAGCCTTATCACTTAATGATCCTGTAACTGCCTGCAGCATATATTCTAAAGTCCATCCAGCCACGACCGAATAAAAACCAAGAATCAGAAACGAAGCCAGCACACCGTTGTATCCGATTAACGACCATTTGGTACCGGGAGCCAACACCTTAAATGCCCCGGCTGCATTTTTTCTTGTGTATCGGCCAATAAAGAACTCAGAAAGCATAACCGGTAATCCGAGTAAAATGATACAAAGAATATAGACTGCTAGAAATGCGGCACCTCCGTTTTGTCCCAACATGTAGGGGAAACGCCATATATTTCCTAAACCTACGGCACAACCAACGGTCGCCATTAAAACGCCTAATTTACTTCCAAAAGTAGCTCTGTTTTGTTGGGTCATATCAATGATAGGTCTTATTAATGTTGAATTACTCCGTCAATCAGATGAATCACCCGATCTGTATTGGCTGCCAGCTGCTCATCGTGGGTAACGATCACAAATGTTTGATTAAATTCCTTCCTCAGTTCGAAGAACAGCTGATGCAGTTCCTCCTTGTTGTGCGAATCCAGGCTTCCCGAAGGTTCATCAGCCAGGATCACTGACGGATGATTGATTAACGCCCTTGCTACGGCAACCCGTTGCTTTTCGCCTCCGGAGAGTTCGGCCGGTTTATGCGTCATCCGATCCGAGAGCTTAAGAAAGTCGAGCATCTCTTTGGCCTTTTTCTCTGCATCACCGGCTTTTACCTTTCCAATCAATGCCGGAATCATTACATTTTCGAGCGCAGTAAACTCGGGTAGTAACTGGTGAAACTGAAAAACAAAACCAATGTTCTGGTTTCGGAAAGCAGCCAACTCCTTTTCTTTCAGTTTGCTGGTCTCTATGCCATTAATGGTAAGTTTTCCCGAGTCGGGAGAATCCAATGTTCCGATAATCTGTAGTAAGGTAGTCTTCCCTGCACCGCTTGGACCTACAATGGAAACGATTTCCCCTGGTTTTATAGAAAGATCGATCCCCTTTAGAACTGTAAGGGGACCGAAGCTCTTAAATATCTGCTCTGTTTGTATCATAGTGTATATAAGCTATCCAATTGAAGCCTCTTATTCCTTTTTAGATTACAAAAATAAGCATAAATCCAAATAAAACTGTTATGTGGATGCCATTATATTCTGTACATTATCATTTGTATATTATCCTTATTCTTTTGCAGTTACAGAATCTCTTTTCTAATTACTTTGCCCGATGCGTCTAATACTTCAAGCGAAAGCTCACTCCCTTTTTTGCGGAGAATCATAACGGTTCCGGTGGAAGCATTATTACCTCCTCCTACCACTACCGGGAAATTATTGTCGGCCGCACCTTTGGGATACCATGCAAAACGATGCATATGCGCATTGATGGCCACATTGAAAGGAGCTTTGGCCAATGCATTTCCCCATAATTGAAGACATGGGTTAAAACGCTCTTCTTTCATTCCATAAATCGGAATATGATGAATCAAGACCCTTTTAGCAGCACTTCGGAAAGCCTTACCCGCCAATTCTGTCTGTAAAAAAGCCGCTTGGTCTTTTCTAAGTTCGTCAAAATTGTTCAGATTGTAATAAACCGATGTTGAATCTGGCTTATCTTCTCCGCAATCCAGCATTACGAAACGGGTATCCCCCCAGTTGAATGCTCCATAAGTACGATCACCCACATAGTCAAACAGGTTGCGCAGCTGAATGGAGTATGCATTCCGGATTTCGTGATTGCCGCGGAGGAAAAAAACCGGCAACCTGTCGGCTTTAACCTTTCTGTTTATATAGGAGATAAAATCTACAGCCTGTGCTTCATTCTTCGGATCGTCAATGCAGTCGCCGTTAAAGAATACAAAATCGTAATCAATATCTTTCACCACACTACTCAACATATCCATTAGATCTTTATTTTTATGAAGGTCATTAAAGATAAGTGCCGTAAAATCACTTTCTGTATTTCGGGGAAGAGTGAAAGATTGAATTTCGGAGTAAGCAGTTTCTCCAAATTCCTTTTTGTAGGCCTCGTATAAAGTCATTTCACGTGAGCAGACACGGTAATAATAGGTGGTTCCAGGTTTCAAGTTAGTTAGACGGATCTTGTGATGCTTATTATTTGCAATCACCTGTCCGTCAACAACGGTCTGTTGTGTCAAACCCAACTTGGCGTCTGTTCCGTATTCCACCCAGCTGTGCGTAGGAACATTTGTCATCCACGAAACAGTAATTCCATTACCTACCGGATTTTGCAGGAAAGGAGTTGTTCTCAAAATATCCGATGCTTTTGCAGGAAAACGGATGTCAACAAAAAGTGGAAGATGGTCTGAAGCCACAGGCTCTGCAATTACCTGCCTATTCAGCACGGTACAACTCTTGCCATTATTAAGCTGATATATAAAGTCGATACATTCTTTGGGTTTATCCGATGGGAAGGTGAACTGTTTTGGATTATTCAACGTGGTGAAGTTCTTTCGCATGGCTGCCTGAACCTGCGAGTCGTATTCAGAATTCATGTCTCCAGCCAGAAAGACAGGTTTACGTATTCCTTCCAGAGCCGTAACAAGTAATTCCACTGAGGCCTGCTGATCCTCTTCCGTAAGAGAAAAATGGGTGCAACAAACCACATAATCGGCGAACTCAACCAACAGCAACGAGCGTTTTTCCTCTCTGCCGGGAAGGGGTACGCGTTTATAGCTTACGGGCTTCTCTTTAGAAAGCATGCCGATACCATATTTTCCTCCCTGATAGTCGATTGATCCAGCATAAGTTGCATGCATCAAGGTCCGTTGTGCCAATTCTCCCAGACTATATACGCCTTTATTCCGCTGGGTTACACTGTCCAGTTCCTGCACTGCAACTACGTCAGGTGCTATACGGTTAATAACATCCGCTATTCGTTGGTAGTCGGTAATGTTGTCCATTCCTTTCCCATTCCGGACGTTATACGATAATATCCGGATGGAATTTTCTTCTTTAGGAAGTACGGACTGTGCTACAGATGTAAAACAAAAAGAAAGGAGTAGCAGAAGAGAAAGCAAACACGTTTTCATAATTTTAAAACTAAGATTAATACAGTATTTAAATTACTGCAAATATATGATAATCTTGTTAATATAAGAGGGGAATCCTGTTTGTAATATATATTTCAACTGTAACATCATTGTAACATTGTTGTAATACATGTTAAAATGTCTGTATCTATCTTTGCCGCAGTTTAAAAAATATTTCATGGAAACATTCTATTTACTACTTGTTATCTTTCTTTTTATTTTAGCAATTTTTGATCTTTCCGTCGGCGTTAGTAACGATGCTGTGAATTTTCTTAATTCAGCTCTCGGATCAAAAGCTGCATCTTTCAAAACAATTATGATTATTGCTGCTGTAGGTATTTTTGCAGGAGCAACTCTTTCCAATGGAATGATGGAGGTTGCGAGGCACGGTATTTACCAACCTCAATATTTCTATTTCTCCGAAATTATGTGTATTCTGGTGGCGGTAATGCTTACAGATGTGGTGTTGCTGGACATTTTCAATTCGCTGGGAATGCCAACCTCAACTACCGTTTCACTGGTTTTCGAATTATTGGGAGGAACAGTGGCATTAGCCTTAATCAAAATCATCAATACAGGAGGTGCTTTGCAGTTCGGCGATTTGCTCAATACAGACAAAGCTCTGACAGTTATCCTGGCTATCTTTGTTTCCGTAGCCATTGCCTTTTTCTTTGGAACTTTGGTGCAATATCTTTCCCGTATGTTGTTTACCTTCAATTATAAACCAAGAATGAAATATTTCGTGGCAATTTTTGGAGGTATAGCTACCACATCTATCATCTATTTCATGCTTATCAAGGGCTTGAAGGATACTACTTTTATGAGTGGAGAAGTGTTAGCATGGGTAGATGCGAATACAAATATCATAGTGTGGGGGTGTTTTATCACTTCAACGATTGTCATGCAAATCTTACACTGGTGTAAGGTTAATGTATTTAAAATAGTAGTCCTTTTGGGTACCTTTGCTTTGGCGTTGGCTTTTGCGGGTAACGACCTTGTGAATTTTATCGGGGTGCCATTGGCCGGCTACGCAGCATATCTTGACTATATTTCCTATGGAGGAACTGTTTCTCCCGACGGATTGCTTATGACCTCACTGCTCGGTCCGGCAAAAACTCCGTGGTATTTCCTGATCGCTTCGGGATTGGTAATGGTTATTGCACTGTTTACCTCCAAAAAAGCACATAATGTGGTTAAAACATCGTTGGACCTGTCTCGTCAGAGTGATGGTGATGAAGCTTTTGGTACCTCTCCGGTGGCCAGGGTATTGGTCCGCACCTGTAGTAATATGTCTTCTTCCATACTCAGCGTGGTTCCCGAATCTGTAAAACACTGGACCGACAAACGTTTTAATCAAGACGAGATAATTCTTGAAAAGGGAGCTTCGTTCGATTTAATCAGAGCTTCGGTTAATTTGGTTTTAGCCGGACTTCTGATTGCCTTGGGAACTTCTCTTAAATTACCTTTGTCTACCACCTACGTAACTTTTATGGTTGCAATGGGTAGTTCGCTTGCCGACCGTGCTTGGGGACGCGAAAGTGCTGTATATCGCATCACCGGAGTGCTTTCAGTTATCGGAGGTTGGTTTATTACCGCCGGTGCAGCATTCCTAATCTGTTTTATTGTGGCAACTATCATCTATTTTGGCGGTACAGCTGCGATACTTGCAATGGTAGGTCTGGCTATCTTCTCTTTAGTTAGAAGCAATATAACCTTCAATAAGAAAACAAAGAAGGAAACGGTAAGTCCTACTGTAAAGAAACTGATGGTTACGGAAGACAGTGACGTTGCTTTGGATCTGTTTCGCGAACATACACGCAATGAACTAGAATCGGTACTTGCCTTTGCCGGCGAAAAATTTGATAAATCTGTTCACGGTTTTATGAATGAAAACTTGCGCGACTTACGTAAGGTGCTGGCTGCTATTGAAGAACAGAAGTTCCACCTCCGTCAGGTAAAGCGAATCGGTACGCTGGGCGTTACACAATTGGATAGAGCCATTGCGGTAGAGAAAGGACTCTATTATTACCAGGGGAACGATTTTGCAAGCGAGATTGTGTTTAGTCTTCGTCGTATGACCGAACCTTGCAAGGATCACATCGACAATAATTTCAAGCCATTAAGCGATGCACAGAAAGATGAATTCGGCAAAATGGCCGATGAGGTGATTACATTCATCTCCCGTTGTATGCTTGAAATCAAACGAAACGACTATACGGCATTTGATCAGCTTGTAGAAAAAGCTGTATCCATTTCAAATGCACTTACTCAGCTTAAAAAGAATGAGCTGAAACGTATCCAGGGACAGTCGGGCAGTACGAAGGTGAGTATGGTATATCTCAATATGATTCAGGAAACTCAAAACGTAGTATCCTTCACCTCAAACCTGATTAAGGTGAGCCGGAAGTTCCAGATGGAATAATTCTCCCGACTTTACATTATAGAATTATTCGGAAACGAAGGAATCTCTCAAAACGAGAATTCCTTCGTTTCCTGTATTAAAGAGGAGGTCTATTATGCTGAGGTTGGGCAGGAAGCCATGCTTATCCTGGAAAACCTGGTAATAGGGTTTTAACAGAAAGGAAGGATCGGCTATATCCTGCTTCGGACTTATCCATCTGAAGTCGTTTTCCACATCCGCTTCAAAAGATGTGGTATACTGTATCTGAGGCTGGATATCCAGTAATTGACAGATCAGCATCCGAAGTTCTTCATTAAAGTCGAATAAAAACTCATATTTCTTTTCATAGAACGGTGCAAAATCGTCTTCGTAATACTCAAAGAAAGGGGTCGAATTATAGGCAGAGACAATGGCGTTCCAATGCAGGTGACGCCAATTTCCATGATCGGAAATACGGATGTCTTTAGTCAGACATTTAAGCGTATCCGGCTTCACAATGGGGACGGAGAGGGGAAGCGGACCGTTTGCTCCGGCTATGATACACCGGTTCCGGTAGCTTTGCTTCAGGTAATTCTCGGATGTTTCTATTCGTACCTCCGGAAAATGGAACATTTTGCTGTATTGTTGTACCGGACCCAGATAGGCCGTCGAAATATAGGCTGGCTTCATTAATCAATTGTTTTAAACATGCGTTCGGGGTCGTTGCTTTTCCAGCAGAACCAAACGTTACCAAGGATAAGATTGTCTGGTATAAAACCCAGATGACGCGAATCCACGGCATACTTTGCATGATCGGAAAGCACCCAGTAATAATCGTGTTTGAAGTAGAAGAAGTTGGTTTCCCTTCCATCCATGAAGAGTTTATTATCCCGGAATACCGCTTTGCCATTGGTTTCATGAAGCAAAATTTCGCGGCATGCCTTGAGTGAGGTTTCATTAATCCGGTATGCTATCCCTTTCTTAGGAACGATGATGCTGTATTCTTCGGCAGGTTCCTGAACAAAATGCTTGTTGGCACCATCGGGCAGCTCCTCCCTCAGTTTATACTCTTCGAGGGCCGTAATTGTGAATGTAAAACCGAAAGTCTCACTTTTCCATTCCCGTAAAGGGATTGCCAGTTTATTGGCCAGACTCCTTATAATACCCTCCAGCTCCTTGCTCACAAAATAGGTAGCCATGGTGGTAGGAGCTTTGGGCAGCTGCTTTCCATTTATCAGAAAGAGATTCTCTTCAACCGTTACCGTATCGCCCGGCATACCGATAAGGCGGCTTACAAATAACGGAGCGGCAAGCGAATCCCGTTGGAGAGGACTTTTAAAAAGTATAACCCGGTTTCTGCCGGGGTTAGCTTCTGTAGGGAGTTTGTTTACCAATACATAATCACCCGAAAGAATGGCCTGCTCCATGGCATTGGTCGAAATACGCAGAGACTCGATACAGTACCGGCGTATCCCTAAAACAACAGCGAGGAGAAGCAAAGCTCCTCCTCCTATTTTTGCAATCGTTATTCCAATCCGTTTACTGTTCATATAAATTAATCTGCGTGAACCATACGGAACATCCGGTTCCAGCGGATGCCGCCATCAAACAAACTCCTGTCCTTGTCGAGCGAAAGCCAGATCAGAATAGGTTTTCCAACAATATGATCCTCCGGAACGAAACCCCACGAACGGGAGTCGGCCGATTTGTGGCGGTTATCGCCCATCATAAAGTAATAGTCGTATTTAAACGTATAGGTTGTGGCCGGTTTTCCGTTAATCAGAATCTGATTTCCGTTTACTTCCAGCGTATTGTTTTCGTAATTCTTAATGCAACGGCTGTAGATAGCCAGGTTACGTTCATTAAGTTCGATGGTAGCTCCTTTATTCGGAATCCAGATCGGCCCATAGTTGTCGCGTGTCCATCCAGTTTTATAACCGGCTGGATAGTACACATCACCGCCCAATGCATCAGGCTCCACCACAACCTTCTCAATAAATCCCAGCTTTTTAGCAATAGCAAGGGCTTTCTTGGTAAGAGGCAAATGATAAACCGGGTTGAATTGTCCGTTTTCTTTTGGAACGAATCCCAAAAATGAGAGCAAACCTTGAGAATTACCACTGTCATTAGCCAACATCCGGTCTTCTTTGCTCACTTGCATCAATCGGAATTGCTCTTCGGTAATGGGAGTACCGTTGGTCTGTACAAAATAATTGAGCTGCATATCTTCGGGTTCTACCGCCTTTTTTCCGTCAATGTAAACCACATTGTTCCGTACTTCCAGGCTGTCGCCGGGCATACCGATACAACGTTTTACATAGTTTTCTCTTTTGTCGACCGGACGATAAATCACTTCCCCAAAAAATTCCTTATCCAACATAATCCGCTCGCGGCCGTACATCTCCAACAGTGTGTAATAATCTGGATTCTGTTGTTTGAGAGCCACTGTATCACCTGCAGGGAAATTGAATACAACGATGTCGTTCCGCTTTACCACTCCGGTACCTTTCACCCGTTTGTAACCCCATTCGGGCCAGTCCAGGTACGATTTGCAGTTCAGCACCGGGAAGGTATTCTGTACCAGAGGGAAGGAGAGAGGGGTATTGGGTACACGAGGTCCGTAGCTCAGTTTGCTTACAAACAGGTAATCGCCCACTAATAAAGACTTCTCAAGCGAAGAGGTGGGAATCTGATAGTTCTGGAAAACAAACAGGTTAATGAAATATACCGCAATGAGGGCAAACAAAATGTCGTCCACCCATTCCACTACCGAACGCAGTGTCTTGTTTTCGGTTTTTTTCCAGGCACCCCAGGGAATGTATTTGGTCAGAAAAATATCTGCCAGCACCACAAGTCCCACTAAAAGCCAGAGGTTTTCCATCCAGATGGCAAATAAAATGTACAAGGCAGCCCATATGCCGAACTTGATCCATTGTTTTTTTGCAAATGTTTTCATTTGATATGTTTCAGATTAAAATTTAAAGAGATCCTTCATTCCCAGAAAACCCTTTTTTCCTGCGGTGAATTCGGCTGCAACTACTGCACCAAGTGCAAAACCCGCACGGCTTTTGGCATCATGCTTGATACTTATGTAATCTGCATCAGAGTCGTAAATAATTTCGTGAATACCCGGAACCTCACCTTCGCGAATGGCATGGATGGCCAGGTCGGTCGGCTTTTCTTCCGTCTCCAGTACCCAACGCTCTTTGCGATCCACCTGCTCCAGTATACCTTCCGCCAACGTGATGGCTGTACCGCTGGGGGCATCCAGTTTGTGGATATGATGTGTTTCCGTCATTCGTACGTTGTACGAGGGAAAGTTGTTCATAATTTTGGCCAGGTAACTGTTTACAGCAAAAAAGATGTTTACGCCTATGCTGTAGTTGGATGCGTAAAAGAAAGTTTTTCCCTCTTTCTCGCATTTTTCTTTTACCTCGTCCATCCGGTCCAACCACCCGGTTGTACCCGAAACCACCGGAACGTTGGCTTCAAAACATTTCATATAATTGCTCAAAGCTGTAGACGGAACAGTGAACTCTATAGCCACATCGGCACTTTTGAATGCAGCTGAGTTGAAATCTTCCGGATTAGAGACATCGATAACCGAAACAATCTCGTGTCCTCTTTCCAATGCAATCTTTTCGATGGTTTTCCCCATCTTTCCGTAACCGATAAGCGCTATCTTCATGACTTATATATTGTAAAATAATACGTTGGTTGAATAAGTTAACCTTTTGACTGCAAATATAAAGAAAATCAATTAGATTTGTGTTGTTAATCTTAACCTTTGAGAAAATGGAACAATTATTACATTATGTATGGATTTTTAAACTTTATCAGCCCCACTTAACCACTACCACCGGAGAGAAGGTGACCGTAATAGACGCCGGTATCCGGAACAGCAATGCAGGTCCCGACTTCTTTAATGCCAAAATCAGGATAGGGGCCACCCTTTGGGCGGGAAGCATCGAAATACATACCCGGTCGTCCGACTGGAAAACCCATAAGCATCATACCGACAAAGCCTATGATTCTGTTATCCTGCACGTGGTAACCGATGCCGATACAGAGGTTTATCGTACCAATGGGGTCGTTATTCCTCAGTTGGAGATAACCTACCCGGATAATATTGAAACAAGACTCGAATACCTCCTTCGGAAAGACATCGCCATCCCTTGTCTTGCCCGCTTGCCGGAAATAGACCCCCTGCACATCACTTCGTGGATGGAAGCCCTGCTGAGTGAGCGGCTGGAACGGAAAATGCAGGATATTCTCAAGCTGCTGGAGTTTTATAAACAGGATTGGAACGAGGTTTTTTACATTCTGCTCTCACGCAATTTCGGGTTTGGGGTAAACAGCGACGCTTTCGAACGTCTGGCCCGCAGTCTGCCGTTCCGGATCATTCGTAAACAGCGCATCAGCATTACACAGGTTGAGTCGCTGTTGTTCGGACAAGCCGGTATGCTGGAAGAGACCGATATCGATTGCTACCATTACAAACTGCTTCGACGCGAATATCAGTTTCTGAGGCACAAATACCAACTCACCCCATTGGACGAAAGCCTGTTTAAGAACCTGCGTATCCGTCCCAATTACTTCCCCCATCTTAAGCTAGCCCAACTTGCAGCCATTTGGATGCAGCACGACACCCTGTTTTCTGTGATGCTGGAGGCCGGTACTCCCCGCGAACTGAAAAACTGCTTCCGTGTACTGCCGTCCGATTATTGGGAAACCCACTATCATTTCCGGCATGTATCGCCTAAACAGGAGAAACCGTTGGGAGAGAATGCCCTTAACATCGTACTCATCAATACGGTGGTACCTTTGTTCTTCGCCTACGGAGTAGTGAACAACCGCCCCGAATACAACGAAAGGGCACTTCGGCTGCTGGAAAGCATTCCGACTGAGCGAAACCATATTGTATCCGCCTTTTTAGCAGCGGGCGTACGGGTAAATAACGCCTGCGACAGTCAGGCACTCATCCAGCTAAAGCGGTGCTATTGCGAAGCAAAAAAGTGTATGTATTGCCGCATCGGATTCCGGTTGTTAAAGCAATTATAGGCTATTCGCAGTTTTTCAGTTAAAGCGATTTGATTAAAAGGTGTTTAAATGCTTTATCTGTCGGCATATCTTTGTACTTTTGTCCCATTGCATAAAAGACTGAGTCAATGAACCCACAATTTATTAGAAATAGCATTCTTGCACTGATTGGCATTTTTTTGCTCGTGGTAATGTATTCGTGCGCAAATATGGCATCACCCAACGGTGGTCCGTACGACGAGAAGCCGCCCCGTTTCATCGCCAGCAATCCTTTGCCAAATCAAACCAATTTTAAAGGCAATAAAGTCGAAATAGAATTCGACGAACTTATCCAGATAGAGAATCCGATGGAGAATGTGATCGTAACACCTCCGCAACGCATGTTGCCGGTTATCCAGGCCAGAGGACGGAAAGCTGTGGTAGAACTAAAAGATACACTTAAGCCTAATACTACCTATACAATCGACTTTACCAATTCCATTGCCGACAATAATGAGAAAAATGTATTCGAGAATTTCTCGTTTGCATTCTCAACGGGTAGTGTGATTGATTCGCTTGAGGTTTCGGGAACCCTTCTGAATGCAGAAAATCTGGAGCCGATGCCGGGTATAACCATCGGTCTGCATAGCAACCAGGCCGACTCCGCTTTCAGAAAACTCCCCTTCGAACGTATCTCACGTACCAACGATAAGGGTAAATTCACGATCCGAAACATAACTACGGGAAGCTATCATATATTCGGGTTGAACGATATAAACCGCGATTACAGATTTGATCAGCTGGGAGAGGAGATGGCCTTTGCCGATTCTCTCTACACTCCTACGTTCCAGTTTACCTCGCGCAATGATACTGTTTGGAAAGATTCGGTCACGGTAGATTCCATCAAGGTAGTAAACTACACCCGCTTTATGCCCGACGACGTATTGTTGCTTCTGTCCAAGGAAAAATTCGAAAGACAATACCTCACTAAATCGGAACGGACTCAAGACAATCGGTTTACCATACGCTTCAATGCTCAGATCGATTCTATTCCTGCGCCAAGGCTGCTGCAAGCCGAGGCGGTGCAGGATAAATGGTATGTAGCCCAAAAGGCAGAAGAAAACAAGGCAGTACATTATTGGCTTACCGATTCGCTTCTGTGGAAGCAGGATACAATCCGTGTAGCCCTGGATTATCTCAAGAGCGACTCCCTCAATGTGCTGAGACCGCAGACCGATACCTTGCAGATGGTGTTGCGTAAACGACCGGAAGTAAAGAAAAAAAGAAAGAAGGGCGAACCAGAACCTATCGTATTTCTGGGTATGAATGTAGATGCTCCTTCCTCAATGGATGTGTTTGATACCGTTTCTGTGGTGTTTGACGAACCAGTGCTGAACATCAAGAAGGAGGCCTTCTATCTGGACCGGAAGGTAGACACCCTGTGGCAGGAGGTGGACTTTAATTTTATCCCCGACAGTACCAATGCGCTCGGTTTCTTTATAGACCGCGACTGGAAATACGGCGAAACCTACCGTCTTGAGGCGGATTCGGCCACTATATACAGCCTGTACGGAAAGTGGAACAATGTATTATCCACCCAGTTTACCATAAAGAAGCAGGAAGATTACGGAAATCTTTATATTAACCTGCCTGGTGTAGACACCACTGCTTTTGTCCAATTGCTCAATGCAAGCGATCAGCCGGTGCGTAAAGCGTCGGTAAGGGACGGTGGAGTACTGTTTATGGACCTGAAACCCGATAAGTATTATGCCCGAATCATTCTGGACTTGAACAATAACGGCGAATGGGACCCGGGTAATTTTGCAAAAAAACGTCAGCCCGAACCGGTGTACTATTATCCCGGATTCTTTACGGTGATGCAAAATTTTGATGTGGAGGAAACCTGGGATGTAACAGCTACACCTCTGATCAGGCAGAAACCGCTCGAAATAACCAAGAACAAGCCCAAGGAGGCTACTAAAAAGAAGAGAGACTACAAAAATGAAGGAAGACAATCGTCATCAGGAAACAATTCAATG
>Ga0209639_1002778_pt1 | contig 12907 bp, 14 predicted proteins | sample EPASupsiteHSE605_FD_187268 | JGI IMG/M metagenome (GOLD analysis project Ga0209639, IMG submission 187268) | Bioremediated contaminated groundwater from EPA Superfund site, New Mexico - Sample HSE6-05 (SPAdes) (version 2) | ecosystem: Environmental > Aquatic > Deep subsurface > Groundwater >...
TTTGTGGCGGGCCTGTTGTCAGCGGCCTGCACCCGGAATCAAAATTTATTCTCGACAGCGAAGCTGTGGGCAAACTCCGGGAGTGCCTGCTCTCAAAAGAAAGACTTGAAGTTTTGCTCTCTGACAACACCGAGTTTGAAAAGGCCTTTCGCTGTATGCTGGACTATGGGACAGGCAGCAGAGAACGTGAGGCACACCTGCGGGACATGGGATCACGGCGCTACGTGATCGCCTTGGCTGATGACCATGTCGTTATGGTTAATGAAATTCGCAATACTTTTGGCGAAAAAGAAAAGAATGGAATTCATGTTGAAATAATGCAGTATACTTACAAATACAGACATGAAGACCCATTTCCTGTGCTTACAAAAATGTACAGTAATATTGATAGGCAGTTTCAGCGCACATTTGACAGAATTTGCAATTTTTTGAAAAGATAGAGGTTTTCTTAAGACAAGTGATGACACTTTTTGTCAAATCAAACGGGCGCGCCCGGAGTTGTTGCCGCTAAACCGGGCACGCCGAGTTTTGCAATTGCCGGATACTCTCACGATGCAAGAGTCACCACAGGGCCTTAGGGCCCATTTTTATTGTGGCCTTCAACCAGCCCAAAACAGCGCCACCAAAATTTACGCCTCTGGCCGATCATTGCGAAAAACATAGTCCCATATCATTGCAGTCCGGCTAAGGAGTAATAAAAAAGTCCGAAATCTCGGTGACGTGTGGTAAAAAATAGCAACAACATCCTGCCACACAAGAATATTTTGGACTTGAGTCACCATAATACGCTTTTCTCCTGACGCCACCGCTGATTCCCAGACATATTTTTCAGAAGCTCGAACACCGGCACAAAACAGGACGTTCATCGCGCAAATTAGGCTTCAAGGAACAGTTCATCGCCATGGCTTTTACCCAGCTTGCGCGGGCGCTCCATGCGCGACGGCCTGCGTTGTCTGAGCGCGGGCGGGGAGACGCCTGTATCACTGGGCCTGAAAACCGTGGCCCGCTCCACCGTTGCTGACGCCAACAACTCCAGGCCTGTGGTTTTTCCCAGGCTCTGTTCGTCGAAATGCGCGGCCAGTGTGCGGCAAAAGCCCCGAAACACAAGTTCCGCTTCAAATCCAAGCTGTTCAGCCTGGACGCCACCACCATCAAGCTTTGCCTGTCGCTTTTCCCTGGGCCTCGTTCCGCCAGAAAAAGGGCGGCATCAAGATGCACACCCTGCCTGACGATCTATCTGCTCCCCCTGCACCAAAAAGTCCTCAGCCGCCTCGAGCTGTCCGGGCAGCAGCTTTTCCAGATCATCCAGCTCAGTCTGCTCGGCACGGCTTCGCTGGATGAACTCCTGAATCCGAGACTACAAAAAATTGAAAATCCTTACAGCATCAGCCTCTTAGGTTTCGCGGCTTAGCCGGGCAACAATGATATGAACTATAAATTCAGAATTTATCTATCTATTGTTATAATGTGTGATGCCGAACAGACTAATAAATCTTTACAATATATAATCTTCACATTGTAATAAATGAATCAGATTGTATAATTATATCACATTAGTTATGTTTATACATAACTATTTGTGAATAATATTTATTAAAATTATATAATATACTGAAATAAAATTTGTATTAACCGATAACCAAGGGATAAAATCATGAATTATGTGACCACAACTGACAACACAAAACTGTATGTCAAAGATTGGGGCACTGGCAGCCCCGTTATCCTGCTGCACGGCTGGCCCCTGTCAGCGGATACGTGGGATGATCACGCCATGGCAATTGCTGGGGCCGGGTACCGTGCTATCACTTATGACCGCAGGGGTTTTGGCCGCTCATCGCAGCCATGGAGCGGATATGATTACGACACACTGTCTGATGATCTGGCCGCAGTCATCAAGCAGACAGGCGCGCAGGATGTGACGCTTGTAGGCTTTTCCATGGGCGGCGGTGAAGTGGCCCGGTACATGTCCCGCCATGGCGGCAGGTCTGTGGTAAAGGCGGCGCTTGTTTCTTCTGTGCTCCCATATCGGCTTAAAACAGAAGACAACCCCGCCGGGACAGAACAGGCTGAGTTTGATCTGATCGCCAGGGCACTGCAAAAGGACCGTTCAGAATTCTTTGCCGACTTTTTCAAGAGCTTTTTTGGAATAGGCATACTTTCCAGCCCGGTCAGCAACGAATTGCTGGAATGGACTCGCGCCATTGCCATGCAAGCCAGCTTGAAGGCAACAATTGAATGCCTGAAGTCCTTTTCCACAACAGACTTCCGGCATGATCTGCCTGCGTTCACAGTGCCGACAATGATCATTCACGGAACAGAAGACAAAATAGTGCCAATAGACGCCTCTGCCCGTATGACCGCAAAAAGTATTCCAGGGGTAAATCTGATTGAATACAAGGGGGCGCCCCATGGACTTCTTGCAACAGATAAAGAGCAGTTAACCCATGATTTGCTTAGCTTTATCGAGCATTAAGCCGCGTCATGTATTGCGTGTGACCCGGGTGTGGCATGGCAGGACCTCTGCACAGGGCAACGCATGACGGTGACTGAAGCGAAAAGGGAATTGGGTTACAGCCGGGCAGCGCACGCGGCGCAGGCTATGCCCCTGGCAACGAAGAAGGCGGTTTCAAGGTGAGGGGGTGCTTTTTGCCAGCACAGCCTCAGCTTGCAACCGCTTTCTGACGCAAGTAGGGGTAAAATATGCCATGGGTAAACTTTCCCCAGGTGTAGGGGTAATCGCCCCGAAAAAAGTAGCCTTGGATTCAACCGGTCTATCTGCTCCCCGAGCACCAGAAACTCCTCAGCAGCCTCAGGCTATCCGTGCAGCAGCTTTTCCAGATCATCCAACTCAATCTGCTCGGCACGACCTCTTTGGAAGATATCCTGAATCCGCGACGACGAAAAAAAATCCATACTCTCTCAGCATGTTGGAGCTAGCTGCTTAGCCGAACAGCAATGATCCCATATTGAATGCCTTGGCGATAATTTCAGACATTCCTTGTCTTGGGGCTGCGCATCGCAGTAAGCCTGGTGACGCTGATGCGCACCCTCTCGCCCTCATCATTCATGACGCAGCAATCCCGAATCCGACGGAGCACCAACGCTGATTTCGTTGCAGTGTGAAAACCTTGCCAGTATGCGCTTTGCAAGCTGGCTGTCGGTTAGTCTTGTCCCAACAGGCTGTTCTGCCACATTATCCTGGTACACGCGCATATGGTTAACCGGAGAACGCCCACCAGCAAACAGTGGCCGGTTGGCAACTGCTGGAACGTCAAAAATCACACGTCTGGCGCTCGCCCAACAGACGGCGCCCAGCGGCAGGGGTAGCACACCTTCAGCCCTGCCATACCCTTCCGCTTGTGAGCATGTGCTGCTGCAAAATCCTAGGCCGGATGCAAAATACGGCGTTTTCATGCCCTGCGCATGCCCAAGCCCGGTCACAAAAATTCCGTTTCCTGTCGCTCAAAAACCGCCCGATCATGGCTGTGCAGAGCCGGGATGATTCTATCGCAAGGATCTGCGAAGTTATCAATCTCGCAAATGCTATCTCAATTTCTAAATCAACCGGGCACTATGATTAATGAAATAATTGTGCCTATTATGTACATACTTTTGACTTTTATTAATTGTATGAAATAAAATTACACAATGTGTCATAGCGTACAGACGGTATTTATTTTTTGCATGAAGGTAAGTTCAGCTGGTAAATCTCTTTAAATATGCATCCATATCAGTTTTATAAAAGCCTTATAAATTGTACTTATTATAATAATGATTTCATTATAGCAGTTAGTATAACTGTTTTTATAAAAATTATTAATCAAATTAATTAAAAAAAACCAAATTGTTTTTACCGAAGCCCAGCCTTTGCCGTGTCAGTAAACAATAATCCAGCAGCAATATATTTTGCATCAGTATTGCAACGCTCATTGCCTGGAAAACTAGATATTATCTAGAAAATTTCCGCCAATGTGCATGCAGATGCAGTCAAACTATTACCGGGAGAGCAATATGTATTTCTTCAAGAAGATTATGATTTGCGCGCTTGTTGCATCCATCTCACTGGTTGCCGGGGCCTCAATGGCACAAGCCCAGACAGTTGGAGCGACAAAAGAACAGACCATCACCGCTTCAAAGGGGTGGAGCATCACAAAGGATATCATGAAAAAGGATGTATTCACCGAGGACAAGGTAAAGCTGGGCAGCATTGAAGATATTATTGTAACGCCCAGCGAAGGCCTTGCGTATGCAGTTGTGAGTACCGGCGGATTCCTTGGTATGGGCAAGCACGACATTGTTGTTCCGCTCAACCAGTTCAAGGTGATGGATTCGCGCTTTATTTTGCCAGGTGCGACCAAAGAAACAATCAAGGCAATGCCCGAGTTCAATTCTGAAAAGTAAAAGGTGCTGATCGCAACATGCCCGCTGCGGAGAGCATTTGAGTAAAAGGTTGAGGGCATTTTTTGCCAACTGCGCAGAAAATGCCCTCAAACACCAACATAACACTGTATCGCACGTTAACACGGGAAAATACCATGAAAAATAACAAAGTCAGAAACAAGTTTAAAGAAATAAGTGGCCATGCAAAAGAAGTTGTTGGCAAAATAACTGGCGACAAGCAGCTGGAGGTGGAGGGCAATGTGCAGAAGAACGTCAGCAAGATCAATGCTTCGTATAATGACATCAAGGACAGCATAAGAGAATCCCGTGATGATTAACTGTTGCCCATAGCTTACCGCAAAAATGTATAAACTCTAAACAAGGAAATGGCATTGCCATGAAAAATCTATGCGCTGATTTTTTTGTTGCCCTCATCTTCACTCTTGGCCTGGCGCTTGCGATGTCAACAATGCACGATGCGTCCGCAGCAAGCAATGACTCCACTCAAACGGCAGGCGAATACTTTGATGACTCTGTTATTACAACGGCCGTAAAAAGCAAAATATTGGGCGAAAAGGGTCTTTCTTCGCTCAGCATCAATGTGGTGACAAAGGACGGAGTCGTTACTCTTTCTGGCAAAATAGATACCGTAGCGCATTCAGACCTTGCAGTGCGCGTAGCAAAAAAAGTCAATGGCGTTACTGGTGTTGTGAACAATCTGCTTGTTGATGCCGCTGCACACCAGTCAGTTGGTGAGTACGTTGATGATGCTTCAATCACTGCGGCCGTTAAAGCAAACATTCTTAAAGAAAAGGGACTTTCAACGCTGAATATCAGTGTTGAAACAAAGGACAATGTTGTGACCCTTTCGGGAAAAACGGATTCGTCGGAGCACTCCAGGCTAGCCGCCCATATTGCAAAACGTGTGAAGGGAGTCAAGTCCGTTGTAAACAATCTTAAAGAATAATTGTGTAATGTTTTGCCAAAGCAAAACGCAAGCATATTTATAAGCGTCAACACAGTTTCTGAGCAACGTTTTGCATCAGATCATTTTGTAGATGAACGTTGCATCATATGTGAAATTGTAAAGGCAGTTCGTAGTAATTATTATTGTAATAACATAGGAATAACTATGAACTGCCATATTATCCCACTCTTTCTTGTAATTTTTCTTTTGACAAATAGCCTGTGCTTTGCAGTTGAACCAGACAAAGCCGACAACACACAAGCGGAAAAGAGCACTTTTGTACTCTATTATGAGAATGATTCATTTTACCACCACGATGGGTACTATACCAATGCCGTTAAGTTTAGAGTTATATCTAAACCACTAAATACACTTACAAAAAATGGAATTTTCCCGGATACTTTTGACTCGGTAATGGAAAAATTTGAAAAGACACAAAATAAACAAGTTACACAATACAATATTTCAGCAGGGGCAGGACAGTCCATTTATACGCCCGAAGATACCACAATTCGCGATCTTCAAGAAGATGATCGCCCGTACGCTGGGTATCTTTACAGTTTCCTGGCCCTGCACGCCAAGCAGACGCAGATGATGGACACTTTTGAGCTTACAGCGGGCGTGGTGGGACCAAGCGCCCTGGCGGAATATGCGCAAAATGGCGTCCACCGGTTGCGCGGGTTTGAAACCGCCAAGGGCTGGGACAACCAACTGCATGATGAGCCTGCCATGACCATCTCCTGGGGCAGAAACTATCGCCTCAACAAACAAAGTATTTGGTCGGGATTAAGCTGGGATGTTTTGCCTTACCACACACTCACAGCTGGCAACGTGCTGACGCAGGCAACTGCGGGTTCGGAACTACGCCTTGGCTGGAACCTGCCCCCATCCTTCAACACTTCACAAATTCATCCCAGTTCGAGCATTGGTGCGCCAACCCCAGAAGACATGGGGGGACGACAAGCCAAAGATTGGGGTTTTTATATTTTCGCTGGTGCTGAAGGTCGCGCTGTTGCCCACAATATTTTTCTAGACGGCAACACATGGGGTGACAGTCATCGCGTGGCCAAAGAACCCTTTGTGGGGGAAGCAAGCTTTGGAGCAGCCGTAACCATAAACAGCCTGCAAATTGCCTACAGACATGTTTACCTGACTGAAGAATTCAAAAAGCAGAAGGTGGCACAAAACTTTGGTTCCATTACTCTTGTTTTACCTTTTTAGTGCGTCAAATGTGGTATGAATTGATATTCGCCAACATGGCAATGGTCGATATGAATAAGGAGAGCATGATGCATGATATCAATAAGGAAATTACAATGGTCAAAATGACGTACTGGTTTATGTTTTGTGTGGCAGCAATGGTCGTCATAATGGTTATATGGGCCTTTCCTGGCAATGCACATGCAGCGAACACTGAAAAACAGGGCAGTGCGCCTGTTATTACGTTGAAGATGTGGGATTCTTCATCAGAGCTTGAGCAATACGCTTTTCTTGCAGGCATCGTGAGCATGTTTGAGCTCGAAAAGGAATGGCAGGGTCAAAAAGGCATTCTGCCGTTGCGGCAGAGCATGGTCGGCAGCTGGTGCACCGGGCTGGACGGTATGAGCCTCACACAGATTCGCAGTGCCGTTAACAGCTACAGCATGAATAATCCCAGCAAGCAGAACAGGCTTGTTCTTGATGTGTTGTGGAGCGAGTTGGTGCAGCCCAAGCTTAAAGCTTCAATGCCTGGTTCTGGAAGTGACACTTCCACGAGGCTTGAGCAAACCATGGGAAGCCACAAGAAACAAAAAACTCAGCCTGCATATTAATTAGCTATGGAGAATCATGATGAAACAACTACTTGCCCCAACCATTGCAATTTTTCTTCTGTTTGCTGGTCCCGTGGCGTGCACAAATATGAGTAAAACCCAACAAGGCGGCCTGTCGGGCGCAGCACTGGGCGCTGGCGCAGGAGCTGGCATAGGCGCGCTGACGGGAGGAAACTGGGCTGTCGGAGCCGCGGTTGGCGGAGCCCTGGGTGGCTTGGCAGGGGGACTATACGGTAATTCGCAGGACAACAAAAACCGTTAAGCACACCCCTTGGACACATAAGCAGTTTGGCAGGCAGGTTATGAAGGGCCTGTCAAACCGCTTGTGGTGGAGGGGAGATATATGTTGCTTTGCACTCAGCAGTTTCTGATTCTTCTAGGTTTTACCAGGGGCTTTTGGTGGAAAAGGCAATAGGCGGTCGGTTTCTGCTTTGACAACCGCGTAGCATTCACAACACAGCTCTTCAAGCTTTGGGCGGTCCAGCACTGTAATCTGCCCCCGGCGGTATTCAATGACCCCCAGTCGCTGCAACTTGCCTGCGGCTTCGGTAACTCCCTCGCGGCGAACCCCCAGCAGGTTGGCGATCAGCTCCTGCGTCATGCTCAACTGATTGCTCGGCAGGCGATCAAGTGAGAGCAAAAGCCAACGGCAGAGCTGCTGATCTATGGAATGATGCCGGTTGCATACGGCTGTCTGCGCCATCTGCGTAATTAATGCCTGAACATAACGCAGCATCAGTTGTAGCATTTCAACATGACAGCTAACAGCATCTTTAAAATGCTTGTCGCTCAGGCGGTATGCCTGGCCAGCACTTTGTACCAAAGCTCTGCTGGAGGTACTTTCCCCTCCCATGAACAGTGAGATGCCAATGACGCCTTCATTGCCAACTACGGAAATTTCCGCTGAAGCGCCGTTTTCCATCACATATAATAGCGAGATAATGCAGTCTATTGGAAAATAGACATGGCGCATGACATCGCCGGATTCGTATAAAACTTTGCCAAGCGGCATTGACACCAACTCCAGCTGAGGGAGCAACATGTCATAAATATGGGTGGGTAATACTGCAAGAAGGCGGTTTTGGTCTGGGGCAGGATCTTTAAGCATCTTGGTATCCTCAACAGCTATGATAAAATATTATATATTTCATATTTTATTCGATCAACCTTTTTAAGGGTACAATAATAAGTTGGTAATGTATGTGCTCTACCGCACACGCGTATCTGGTTTGTAATGACGATTCTGCCCATGAAGCAATTAACATCAAACGCAGAGGTGCATATGCTTGAAATGATTGCTGTTGTCCTTGTCATGTTGTGGTTGTTGGGAATAATTACATCCTATTCATTGGGTGGCTTTATCCACATACTTTTGGTCATTGCGGTTGTCGTTATCGTAATCAGATTTTTGCAGGGCCGACGGCTCTAGAAGTGGTTTCACTTCTTCCCGCTAGATACAGGTCAGATTCTTCTCACGGAATTTTCCCTGTGTCCGCCAGCCAATGAACTGTTGCCCACAGCTCTGAGAGTAATGCTTATCCTAAGAGGATGCAGTGCTCCCTTGGCCGACCTTTAGCGGACAGATGGCATGGCGGACGCATTATCAAAGTCGTCATGCATTTTGATGCCCCCGCAACAAAAATGCGGCGCTTACGGCATATATTCACCGCAATTTTTGCGGTGAATATATGCCGAAGAAATGCGGTGATTCTGCGCTATATTCACGAAAGGCGGCCGGACTGACCATCATTCCAGTGGGCCATTGCAAAGCTGGCGGAACAGCTTGCCGCCATGCGCCACAATCAGGGTCTGTTCCAAAGGCGGATGCAAGCCCTTGGCTTCTCCTCGCGCTTGAGGCTGGCTTGGAGATTTTGCCCCCGGATGCGGTGAAGTCGAGCGTAATTGAAGGGGAATCTCTTGACGTGGCTCCGGTGCGCTCTTCACTGGCTCGAAGGCTTGGAATTGACATCGGCGGGCCTGATGCCCTGAGCAGAAACGCGGAAGCCGTTGTTGAAATGATGCTGGGCGCAAACGCCAGCGAGTTATCATTAACCGCCTGTTAACCAGATTCAAGGGAAAACTGACCAGCGGCAAATACGCCAAGCTCGCAAAATGTTCACCTGATTCCGCCTTGCGGGATATTCGGGAATTGATGGAATACGGTATCTTGCGGCAAGGCGAGAGCGGCGGGCGCAGCACGAGCTATACCTTGGTGAAGAAGGCTGCCAATCAATAATAAGATTAGATAACAGCATGCTATAAGAATTTAAACACCAAAAAGGGATTTCATATATCAAAAAGACACGTACAGATTTTGCTGCCCGTTTTAAATATTTTTTCTCCAATTGCGCATCGCTGTGCGTCAGCGTGGAACCATTATAGGGCTCTACCTCAAAGACGGGGGCATAGCGGCTCCAAGAAAAAATGGGCATACCAAGCAAAGCTGGTATGCCCACCAGGGCAACCTTTGTTTTCCGACCAAAGAAAAGAAGAGAAGGCCCTGTGGAACAATTTTTAATTGGCTTGCGGGATTTTGCAATCGAAAAAGTGGTGAGCCGTATGCCCCCGGTTTTTGAGGCAAGGTGGACGGGCAAGAATACGTGCCCACACTGCGCATGCGAGAAACTACGCATCAAGGACTCATTCTGGCGGACGATCCGTAATATTTCCATTCATGGAAGGGCGTCACGCCTGGTGATTCGCTGCCACAAATACCGATGCGAAGAATGCGGTAGATATTTTAATACCAGACTTGCAGGCATAAAAGTGTGGAGCAGAACAACAGAGCTGCTCAAGCGCAACATTTTTCAGGCCTACAACAAAGGTGTTTCCTGCAAGGACATCGCCGATGAGCACCGCATAGGCGTAGCCAGCGTGGAGCGCTATTACCACCAGATGATGCAGCACAAGAGCAGCCACTGGGCAAACCGCACATGCCCGCGCATTCTGGGTATTGATGAGCATAGATTTACGCGCAGGCAGGGCTTTGCAACCACATTTTGCGACTTGGCCCGCCGCAGGGTCTTTGATGTGGTTAAAGGGCGCAGCGCCGCCGATATGCGCGATTTTTTGCAATCGTTGCAAGGCCGCCACAAAGTTAAAATGGTCTGTATTGATATGAACTCTGCGTATCGGCGACTTGTGAGGGAGTGGTTTCCCAATGCGCACATTGTTGCGGACAGATTTCATGTTATCAGGCTGGTGAATCAGCACTTTTCAGAGCTGTGCAAGGCAATTGATGAAAAACAACTTGCTTATGGGCGAGGCGGTATGATGCGTCTTTTGCTGACTCGCCGTGATCGGTTAACAGACTCACAAAAAGAGCGATTACGAGCATACTTTGCTGACAGGCCGGACATTGAATCACTGTATGAATTTTTACATGAAACAGCGGACTTATTGCGAGTACGGGCGCAAAGTGTCGATTGCTGTCGCAGGTATGTAGCTGAATTGTTAGATAAAATTGATCACCTTCGAAAAACGCCCTTCGCGCCATTGCGCACCCTGGGTAAGACGTTGCATAATTGGCGGGAAGAAGTGGCCCGAATGTTCCGGTTTACCCGAAATAACGGCATCACAGAAGGTTTTCACCGTAAAATGAAGTTGATCCAGCGGCGTGCGTATGGCTTCCGTAATTTCGAAAATTATCGGTTGAGAGTGCGCGTTCTGTGCTGCTGAAATGGCTGGAGAATTGTTCAGAAACCTGTCGGAAAAATGCCCGCTGAAGGGGCTTGCCCCCGTCTTTGGTGTAGAGCCCTTATTTCGTGATAGCTTCGAAAATTGCTATCCGCCCTTCCCCCGAAGCTCCCTCTGTCTGCTCTCTCTCAGCGACGAATGAACTGCCCCTCGCGCCTCGGGTAAGCGCCCCAACGACAAGTACTTGCTAAAGCCCGCTACCAGCTTCAACGAGCAGCCAGCGACAGGCGCGCTCGCATCCGGAATGCCATCCCTGTGTCCCCACAAAAAAGGCCGCCCACACAGGACGGCCACAGGAAGGGAGGTGGTCATGAAACAATGCTTAAAACGTATACCGCAGGCCAAGGCTGAATTCGTTGGCATAGGGTGCCATGCCAAGCTTCTGCTTTTCGCCCAAAATGGTCTTTTCGGTTTCCGAGTAGCCAAGGCCCACAAAGCGATAGGCAAGATCAGCGGAAATGTTGTCGGTAAAAGCGTAGGAAACGCCAGCGCCTGCATTCCACGCAAAAATAGTGTTCAGATTGGTGGTGCTTTCGCTTCCCGCGCCGGGGATTTCAATTTCGTACTTGCTCTTGAGAAAGCCCATGCCAAGGCCCGCGCCAACATAGGGTGTGAAGGCCGTGCTGTTGTGGAAATCCCAATACGCGTTGAGGAACAGGGTCTGAAGGCCCCAGGTGCCTTTGAGCTCAGCAGCTTTGCCACCATTTTTGAGTTCCCAGCTGGTGGTCGAATTGGTGCGGATGTCGTATTCAATTTCCGCGCGCAAGGGAACCTGGTTCAGGGAATAAAAATCATAGCCAGCATATATGCCGCCGCCCACCGTGTTTTGCGAGTAGTTCTTGACATCAAAGGCGTTAACAACTGCACCGCTTCTGGACATGGAACCCGTGCTCTGGATGGAGTCAAGGAACTTCAAGCCCACATAAATTCCGGAATTTTCAGCCATTGCAGGAACTGAAAGGCTCAGAGTCAGAGCTACAGCAAGAGCAATCCGTTTAAACATATTTCCTCCAAAAAATTTATTTCTCATAACCTTCCCCTGCTTATAATATTAATCTATATTTATTATTATATTAATTAGTCTTTAATCAACATTCATAAAATTCCCAAGGGTTTCCCCAAGGCGCCATGTGCGGTACCCCCCTGTGACAAGCGCTGTTCGTGCTAAATTCCAGCGCATAGACGTAAAAACTGGCTCTGCCTTAATAGGCAAAGCCAGTTTTTAAACACAAAAGAAGCGTAATAAAAAATTAAATTACACTATCTGCAGCTTGCGCCATTTTCAGCCGCATATCACCTACGGCGCTGGCCGCAGCCCTCATACAGGGAAAGAATCTTGAATATATCGTCATGATTCTCTGAGGACTCGCCAGACTCACTTTGTGCCCGCTGCTTGAGTATTTTTTCCGCCCTTTTCAAAAAGGCATCAGCACCTTTAGTTTTGTACGTCTCATCTTCCCCCAGGGTGATATTTACTGTTTTACCATCGCCCACGGGTTCGATGGACATTCTTAGCCCATCATGAAAGGTAAAAACCTTTTCTTCCTTACTTGTAAGAACATTTGCGACAAGCCGTAATTTATAATTCATACATGCTCCAATTTTTTCAATATCAATTAACCATCATATCAACATAAAATCATGGTGTCTAAATGAATAATAAAAAATAATTTTTTAGTCTGTATCCCACTGATCCACCTGATAATAGTTCTATAAAAAATGTAAATTTCCGCCGTCATGTTACTTATTTTAAAATAACATTCATTGACATTTTCTGCACACCACCCTATGTTACCACATCACTGATTGGGTATAGTAAATTTTTCGCCAGAGACTTTACATGGGTAAGGCTTCAAGCAGAAAGTCTACCTCCCCTTAACCCCTTGGAGTCTCACATGGCTACTTCTATTTATGTCGGTAATTTGTCTTGGTCTGCTACCCAGGACGGCGTTGAAGCTCTCTTCAAGCCCTATGGCGATGTTCTTTCCGTGAACCTGATTTCTGATCGCGAAACCGGCCGCGCCCGTGGCTTCGGTTTTGTTGAAATGGA
>Ga0209639_1002780_pt1 | contig 12898 bp, 11 predicted proteins | sample EPASupsiteHSE605_FD_187268 | JGI IMG/M metagenome (GOLD analysis project Ga0209639, IMG submission 187268) | Bioremediated contaminated groundwater from EPA Superfund site, New Mexico - Sample HSE6-05 (SPAdes) (version 2) | ecosystem: Environmental > Aquatic > Deep subsurface > Groundwater >...
AAAAACGGCACTCTCCCTTCAGAAGAGCTACCGTTTTTGAATAACCCCTAATGACTATGAAAAAAATAAAAGAAGCCGTCTGAGATATGTTTTATCGGGTAAAAGACCTTCCCGCAAGCGGAGAAAATATATTAAGGATGAAACATTTCCAGACGACCACTATCTTTTAATGATTTATATATTGTAGAAAGTCTTGATATATAATTTTTTATATCGTTGTTTTCGCGGATATATTGAAAAGCATTTTCACGGATCTTCTTCATTTTTACCGGGTTTTGAATCAGGTTCAGCACTCCTAAAGCGATAGCCTGACTATCTTTGGGTTTTACCAGAATTCCGGTTTTGTTATGTTTTACAATTTCGGGAACACCTCCACTATTTGAGGCAACCACGGGTATTCCCATTGCCATCGCTTCCAGTACCACATTTCCCAAAGACTCTTCATGTGATGGAAATACAAGAATATCAAGCATTGAGAGATGACGGGCCATTTCGGAGGAATGTCCGGTAAATATAATTCTTACGTCGTTTGCATGAGTTAGAGCATATTCTTTAATCTCTTCATAGAAAACATTTTCACTGTAACTTGCCCCGCCAATCACTATGAAAGTATGCTTTTGAGGGATAATATCATGGATGATTTTGGCAGCATCAATAAACTCTTTATGTCCTTTTAGGGGCGAAACTCTTCCGGCTACGCCAATAAGCAAGGTATCAGATTCTATTTCAAACTTTTTTCTTTCGGTATTTTTTGAGTAGAGCTCGGGGTTGAAGATGTTAAAATCAACCCCATTGTATAAAACTTCGATGTTGTTTTTCTTTACCGGAGTTGTTTTAATCAGATTCTCCCGTATATAATGTGAAATAGCAAACACCTTATTAATACGGTTATAGAGATAGCAGTGAAAAATGTCATTTTTATGAATATTGCTGGCCATGCGTTTCGTAAAAACCAAAGGAATTTGGGGTGAAATATGCCGTATTGCCGGAACTACAAATTGTAGATCCTTTGAAAGCTGACAATGAATTACATCCGGGACGAATTGCATAAAGATTCGTTTAAAATTCTTCACAACACGGATAAAATTCTGACAGTAGTCCAGTGATGCAATGGTAAGGTTTTCAACAAGAGCGTTGGTTGCAAGAATACTGTCTGTTGGGCAGATCAGAATTACTTTATTCCCTTGATTTGCCAATCCTTTAGAGATGATGTAGCTCTGCATTTCGAGCCCTCCCCACGCATAAGATCCACAAATCTGAATTATTTTCATGTCAGCGATCTATTAAGTTAATCTTGTTTATGGAGTATTTCTTTTCTACTAAATCGAATAAAGAATATTTTGAGATCAGCTCAGTTACGGCTTCCTCTATATTCCCATTATATTTTTCGAAAAGTTCTGCTTCATCCATCAGATTTCCGGTGTTGAAAACAACGGTAATTTCTGCTTTTACGGGAGCATGTTCTGAATTAGGTTCTGTATTCATGATTTGGGGTTTTATGTTATTCATTAGGAATTGAATATGTTCCGGTTGCTTGTAAGTATTTAGCAAACTTTTTGATTGATGTCAGTAGGTGCATGGAGATAAACCAATATCGGAAGAGCAGTTTTGGGCCATGCATAACCGTTCCGCTACACAGTGTAGCATAGAAACTACATTTTTTACACTTATATACCCACTTGCTCCCTTTCCAATAATATTCTTTGCTTCCGAAATGAGAACAAACGACACCTTGCTTATCTCTCATCTCCTTGAATTTAAGTTTGTAATGTTCTTTATTCGGATATATCTTATAAAAATTCAGATAATTCATTACTGTTCTGTTTTAAATCAAAGATAAAGGAATAAATTGGTAATTATGTACAATAGCGAATATTCATTTAAAGAAAATTAATGTCTTTTCTTTTCCCTGTTCATTTGTGTAATAAACAACTGGCACCATATATTTTACTTTTTTCTTGCATTCATAGCCGACATTGCTTTTTTGAAAGTTGGTCTAATGAATATTCCAACGTTACCATAAAAGGCATCTGTGTTTTTGGATATATATAAGTAATTATTTAGAGAACCGGACGATTCAGCAATTTTAGAATTGACAAAATAACGATACCCTACTTCTCCGGTCATCCAAAACAAGCCCGAAAGATGGTGCTCGAAAGAACCAAAAAATGAGAAACTTAACGTTTTTAATTCCACATTTTCAGAGATATTGTAATTTTTGCTCAGATGATACTGTGGCGGATTGTTTTTATCTAATTTGATACCACCAATGAAACTTCTGTTCTCATTTGAAATATACTGCAATTGAGCATGAAGAGGAAGATACATATCCAGCATTAAGTCGGATCGTAATTTTTTGGCATAAATAATTGTGGGCAGAGGGATCAAACTTTTATATTCCGGAAATGCCAAAATTAAACCCAGTGTCAAATTGCTAATTGAGGTATTCCGTAATGGAAGTGAGGAAATTAGTACACCTGTAGCCTGTGTGGGAGACCAAAACTCGTTACCGGCTGCCATGTTAACCCCAGTTAATACAATGGATTGATTACCTATTTTAAACGAATATGATATCAAAACGCTGGTTTTAGCAAATGAAGCGTGATCTGGCATTTCGAATCTTGTTGGATTTCCGCTCATCGCTGCGCTTTGATATTGTGTTTTGTAATAGAAATACCGAAAACCTGCTGAAAAAGAAAAATTCTTCTTTATTTTAAATTTTGGAATTCTTACTTCTGTTGAAATTACATTACTGGTACCAGGATTATATACAAACTCTTGCCCATCCTTTGCTTTAAAAACTATTGGGTTGGGCTTGGACAAAGAATAATTTACATCGACCAGTTTTGGCCTAAATACAAATAATTGGATGGGAACATCTTTATAATTAAATGTTGAATCGACTTTCTGCTGGGAGAATCCAGCATGAAAAAAGAATAAAAAGATTCCTGTCATTAACAATCTATAATGGTTCATAAAAATGATTTAAATAATGTATCAGAAAAGAGGATTTAAATTTATTGACAGAATACTAACGACTAGTCCTCCGTCTTTTTTTTCTTTGAAGCAAATTTTAATTTTTCCACAACCATGTACACACTGGGTACCAATAAAAGCGTGAACAAAAAAGAACTTGTCAGTCCTCCAATGATAACCCAAGCCATTCCATTTTTAAATTCGGAGCCGGAGCTTTTTGACAACGCCAATGGTAACATCCCAAGAATCATGGAAAAAGTTGTCATGATAATCGGGCGCAAACGTTCTGTTCCTGCCTCAATTAAAGTTTCGGTAAGTGTCATTCCTTTTGTTTTGAGATGGTTGGCGAAATCGACAATGAGAATACCATTTTTGGTAACTAGCCCGAGTAACATAATAAGCCCGCAAATAGTAAAAATGGTAAGGTCGTTCATTGTTAGAGCCAGGGCAAGAAAAGCCCCGATCATTGCAACCGGCACAGAAAAAAGCACTACAAACGGGTAAATAAGGCTTTCGTACAGGGCTACCATAATAAAGTAGATGAGTAAAAAAGCAATGATTAAAGCAATAATGAGACTTGAAAAAGCATCTTTTTGATTTTTTGCATTGCCCGCATACTCGACAATAACGGTTGCCGGTAAACTCATCTCAGAAACCTTTTTTTGAATATCTGCAATAATCGACCCGGAGGGTCTGCCAACCGCAGCGGAAGTGATGGTTATAGAGGATAATCTGTTTGTACGCTCCAACATCGAAGGACTGGTTATTTCTTCAATAATGGCCATCTGTCCAAGACGTATGGATTTACTTGACCTATCGACAATAGTCATATTCCGGATGTCGGCAAGGCTTTGTTTATCTAAATCGTCCAGCACGAAATTGATAGCGTACTCCTGGCCATTCTCCTTCAGTTTAGTCCTATTTGTCCCTTTAAAAGATAAGTTTACCATTTGTGCAATACTCTGTGTTGAAAATCCCATACTACTTAATTTACTTCTGTCGGGAGTGATGCGGATTTGTTTTAAATTGGATTGTGTGCTGAAATCGACATAATCGGTTCCAGGGATGCCAGCGATAACCCGCTTGATTTTTTCGGCAGCTATTTGTACTGAATCAACGATTGAACCTTTAACTACCACCTGAATGGGAAGGCTTCCAGTCCCGACTATACTCACGGGCAAAACAGAAACCTTAACTCCCGGTATCTGACGCTCAATCACGTCACGCATAAGGCGGCCAAAATGATCTGTATCAATATTTCGTTTACTTTTATCAACAAGCAAAATATCCATTTGAGCCTTATTACTATTACTTGTCGAACCCATTGTCCCACTTTGGGTACCCACTAAAGTATACACGTTTTCTACCTCGGGATATTTTAAAATAATTGACTCTATGCCTTTTACAGCCTGATTCGTTTGATACAGGGACATGTCGGCTGACAGGTCGAGCTTCAGGGTTAACTGGCCGCGGTCGCCACTATCGCCAAATGATGTACCGATAAAATGAGCCGGAACCAGTGCTATGGAAGCAATAATAAGCACGGCTACTGTTATGAACAAATATCGTTTATGGCACAGTGTCCATCGAAGGAGACGAGCATACAACATCTTTATCCGGTCGAGAAAATTCTCAAAACCGAGATTAATCCGCCCCCAAAGTGTATGTTTGTTAAGATGAACAAGTCTGCCAAATTTAGCAGTCAGCAAAGGGGTAAGTGTAAAAGAAACCAATAAGCTCAACAGGGTCGAAAAAATAACAACAAGGGAAAACTGGCGCAAAATACTGCCAATAAGGCCAGAGGCCAAAGCCATTGGAAAAAACACCACTAGGATAACCAACGTGATGGCCACGGTTGTAAACCCTATTTCGCTTCGACCATCGAGGGTGGCCTGAACTTTATTTTTGCCCATTTCGAGGTGTCGGAAGATATTTTCGAGTACTACAATACTATCGTCCACCAGAATACCTACAACTAATGAAAGACCCATAAGGCTCATCATATTCAATGAAAATCCGAATGCTTGCATCATGATAAATGTAGGTATGATTGCCGACGGAATAGCTACCAATACAAACAAGGAACTACGTAGGCTGTGCAGAAAAAGAAGCATAACCAGGCTCACAATCAGGACGGCCAAAAACAGGTCGTCTACAACAGCATTGGCTGAAGCAAGCGTAAATACGGATTGATCGGACGCAACAACATAACCAAATTGCTTCGAATTATATTGTTTGGTGAGTTCATCAAACTTTATCTTTACGGCTTTGCTTACTACAACAGCATTTGCATCGTTGGTCTTATATACTTGCAAACCAATACCATTTTTACCATTAATGCGGTTTATTGTTACGGGCGTAGCAGAGGCGTCTGTAACGGTTCCGATATCCTTCAGCAGAACGCGGCTACCTTTTCCGTTTTCGCGAATAACGATATTGCGAATCATATCTGTTTTTGTCAAATCAGCGTTTAGCCGAATGGATAATTCCTGTTCGTGCGAACTGATTTTTCCTGCCGGAAGTGAACCCGAAGATGTGCCTAAAGCTTGGTAAACAAGGCTAATTGGGATGCTATAGGCCTGAAGTTTTTGATTGTCGATTTTTACCTCTATTTCGCGAGGAGTGCCCCCAACGACGTTAACCTGGCCTACCCCTGGTATATTCGATAGTTCGGGCAGAATGGTTTTATCGATTAAGTGGAATAAATCGGCATCGGACATGGATGCGGAAACGGAAAAGGTGATAACCGGAAACTGGTCGGAGCTGAAACGATTTACTACAGGGTCGTCTGCGTCTTTAGGAAGAACAGCTTTAACCTGATTTATTTTTCGTTCAATATCCAACTGGGCCGTGAGGTCTTTTATACTGGGTTTTAACCTTATAGTGATGATGGATACGTCGGACATGGAGCGAGAAGTTATGTTGTCGACCCCTTCAACGGTGGAAACGGCATCTTCGATAGGCTTTGTTATATTAGATTCAATATCCTGAGGAGATGCTCCGGGATACGTTGTTTTTATAGTAATGATACCAGCATCGAATTTTGGGAGCAGCTCATAGTTAAGGCTAAAATAGCTCAACACTCCAAACAGTATTAAAACCACAAATACAACTGTAATGAGCAAAGGGCGCTTTATTGATAATTCTGCGATTGTCATATAGGGAATATTATTGTTTAACAATTTTTATTTTGGAACCTTCGCTAAGGTTAATTTGTCCGGAAAGGACAAGCTCATCACCGGCAGATAACCCACTGATGATTTCAATATTGTTGCCTTCTGATAAACCGACTACTACATTGCACCCATGGGCTACGCCATTTTTTATAATATATACATAAGGATCTTTGCGATCGGCAATTAATGCCTTTTTCGGAATTATAATTACGTTTTCTTTTTGGGTCACGTTGAATTCGACTGACACGTTTGTACCTGCTTTAAGTATTTCCGGCGTATTATTGAGTAATACATCAACCTGATAATTATGATTTTCATCGCCATACGGGCTAACATATGCAACTTTACCAACCCATTTTCTGTCGGGAAAAACAGGTGAAGATATATTGGCCACCTGATCCATATGAATAGCATACACCTCGGTTTCATCTACAAATACGGTGGCTTTTAATTTTGAAATGTTTACCAAGGAGGCAATCGAGGTGTTAGGATTTACATATTCCCCAGCTTTGAAGTTGCAATTGGTGACAATGCCGTTTATAGGAGCAACAATATCAGCGTTATTAATTTGCTGTTTAATTTGCTCCAATTGAATAGTGGAATTTTCGTAATTGTATTTTGCAGCAATCATATTTACTTCACTGGCGGCCTTCCCTTCATATAAATCTTTGGCCCTTTCGTAATCCTCTTTGAGTTTGTCTTTGGTTAACATTGTCGATTTCAGGTTCAACTCTGCAATTTTGGTATCGATAGCTCCAATAATCTGGCCTTTTTGTACTTTGCTTCCAAAATCTATGTTGAGATAACTAATTAAACCAGGAGCTTGGACGCTAATAACAGCTTCTTCAACTGGTTTGAGCTTGGCTGATAAAATTGTTCTTGTCTGAATTTTACCCATGTTTACTTTAAAAGTGGTAATAGTTACGGGAATATCAGAGCGGTCAATTATTTGATTGGCTGCATTAATTTTATGCTTATTGCTAATCAATATCACTACTATTGCAACAATTACAACAATTACAATAAGTGTAATTAAAATTTTCGTGCGTTTCATTGTTTTATATGTTTAATTATTTTTTAGCTGATTATAAAATGAATAAAGAGTCCCTTTTGCTTTTTCGTAATCAAGCCTGGCAATCATATACGAAAACAAGCTGTTGATGTAATTAGACTGTGCATTTTTATATGCAGTATCGTCGTTCAGGAAATCGGTTAATGACACGGCTCCTTTTTGATAATTGAGGTTTGTTTTGTCGAATATTTTTTTGGCAAGATCAAGATTGTCCTTATTGCTCAGGAAACTGTTATGGGATGTCAATAAGCTTTGTTCGGCATTTTGAAACCGGAGTTGGTAATTTTTTTGGACAAGATCAAGATTCGTACATGCATTCGTATAGGCAAGTTTACTTTCCTTAACTTGGCTTGAACGCTTTAAACTGCTAAATATTGGTAAATTAACTGAAAGGCCGATATAGGAATAACCTTTCCATTTGTCGAATGATTTTGAAAAAGTTGCATCGTATGCCTGATTACCAAAACGAGCTGATGCAGTCACTATAGGCAGAAAGGCCGCTTTTTTATTTTGATAATTTATTTTTTGAAGTTCAACGTTTGTCTTATTGATGGAATAGTCACTCAAACTATCCAGGGTTAAGGTTGCTACATTGGGAAAGTTTGCGTATTTTTCATAATTGACAGAATCAATAATAGTTAACTCTGCATAGAGCGGCAACCCCATTACATTTTTTAAATTATTAAGCGCATTTCTTTTTTGCGTTGTAATTTCATCCAATTGATATTCTGCTGATTTAAGGTTGACTTTAATTCTTTCGAGATCTGTTTCAAGCGCAACTCCTTTTTCCAATTGGAGTTTTAATATTTTGGATAATTGAGAATAAGCCCGAATATTATCTGTTAATTTCGATTCATATTCGTTATAAATCTGTACCTGTAAATATGCCCGAGTTGTATTATAAATAAGAAGTTCTGTATTTTGCTTATCCTGAGATTGAGCAATTTTAACGTTTGTACTTCCCGTTTTTATATTGTTTAGCTTCGATTGGTCATATATAGTCTGGGTTACATCTATGGTTGCATTGGTATTGTATTGTTGTCCCAACTGCACATTTAATTCATTTGGGCCGAAAAGACCAGCCGGTATTACCGTTGTTGGTAACTTCAAATTGTCGATAAAATTTAATACACTGTTTACCTGAAGCAGATAGCTACTTATAGCCTGCTTTTTCTGTTCCTTCGCAATTTGTATATTGTTTTGAGAAATCTCTATTGAAGCATGATGAGTTAAACTAAACTCAATACATTTTTCCAGTGTATATATTTTCTGGGCATGCAAATAAACTGTATTTAACAGAAGCAAAGCGACAACTATTTTAAAAACTAGTTTCATAATTATTATTTTAATTATGAAACAAAGATGCCAACTTGCTAGCTACATTAAAATGAATAAGGAATTGAACTAAACAATTAAGGAATTGAATGAGTAATTTAGGGAATTGAATGAGCGTTTTTTTGAAGTAAAGCTTTTCCTTTAGCTACATATATAATGTAATGTGTTGAAAATAATATATATGTGTGTGACAACCACTAAATAGTGCTAACCGATGTTGCTGATTATTGACTTTTATTTAGTTGCTCCTTAAAATTGATATAATCATATGATTAATAATAGATTGGTGTAAAAAAACAGTTGTTTATAAAAGCAGGAATTCGTACCTTTAAGGCATAAAAAGCTGCAAATAAAGATAGGAAAATTGCCTTTAAAAAGTCAACGGGATATGTTTCGTCCGATATTGGAAGATTTTATTGATATGGGTCATGAATTGGTTCTTTTGTCAAATAAAATAGACTGGGGATACTTCGAGCAAGAATTTGCATCCTATTATTCAGAAAACGGAGCCCCCAGTGTACCTATCCGGCTAATGGTTGGTTGCCAGATGTTAAAGCATCTGTATAATCTTGGAGATGATCGTATTCCTCGTGCATGGGAAAGCAATCCATACTTTCAGTATTTCTGTGGAGGCGTATTTTTCGGACATAAATTTCCCTTTGACCCGAGCGATTTCGTTCATTTTCGCAATCGAGTTGGGCAGCGGGCATCGAGAAAATATTTGTTTATAGCGTGAAGCTTCACGGGAGTAAAGTTACAGAGGAGTCGAAATTTGTTTTGTCAGATACCATAGTACAGGAGAACAACACAACTTTCCCTACTGATGCTAAATTGAGCAAGAAAGTAATTGACAAATGCAATAAAATAGCAGAAAGAGAAGGGATTAAGCAAAGGCAGCGCTACAGCCTCGAAAGCAAACAACTCTTACGGGACACCTACAATGGTAAACATCCCAAATGGGCAAGAAAAGCAAAGAAGAGATTGCGAACCATCGCCAACACCCAACTTCGCGAGCTGGGACGCAAAGTGAACGAGGAACAGAAAAATCGGTACGAAAAAGAATTGGAGCTTTACATGCATGCAGTCAACCAGCAGAAAAATGACAAGGAAAAGGTTTACAACCTCCACAAACCTTTCACACGGTGCATATCCAAAGGCAAACCACACAAGCAGTATGAATTCGGAAATAAAGTGGGACTGGTTACAACAGGCAGTAGAGGGAAAAAAATCATAACAGGAATCAAGGCATTTTTAGGGAATCCCTTCGACGGGCACACGATAGAACCACTGCTTACTCAAATGGAAGACAACGGGTTAATATTCCCAAAAGAATTAGTTTACGATCGAGAGGGTAAGGGTTGCCAGGAAATAAAAGGAGTAAAAAATATGACACCCGGTAAACCCAAAGTTAGTGACACAGCATACTACAAGCAGCAGAAGCGCAAGAGATTCAGAGCAAGGGCAGGAATTGAACCAATCATCGGGCATCTGAAAACGGATTACCGCATGGCACAAAATCACCTATTGGGAGAAAAATGTATACAAATCAATGCATTCATGGCTGCAACAGCATGAAATTTGAAGAAAATGACGCAAAAACTCAAGAAAGAGTTTTTGCGTCTTATTTTCCGCTTGCTTTTTTTATAACGTTTATTCTTATTAACCACCCGAAATGAGACTTTTTAAGGAGCGACTATTTATATGGATGGATAATATTAATGCAACATCAGGTACTTTCAAGCCAACTTAAAAATTGTTGAGTCTTGCTTTGGCTTGGAATAATTTTTTCTTGAAATGGAACAATGATATTTATCGAGAGCTTTCGTGAAAAATAATGTGATATATGGTCAATAGCTTTTCGGTTTATAAGATGTTGCCGGTTTACTCGAAAAAAACTATTGCCTGTCTCTCTATCCAGATCCTCAAGCTTTTTATTGATAAAATAGATTTTTTTATTGAACGTAAGTATATGTGTTATTTCGTTTTCGATATAGAATAGAGCGATGTCCTCTAGCTTAATTGGCAATATTTTATCTTTACTGTGAACAAGAATTGTAGTTGACTTGGGAATATCCCTTTTTTTTAATGCTTCAAGAATTGTATCATATTGTGAAGTATTTCCTGAAAATGATTGACGTAAATTATAATATTTATCTATCGCATTTGCGATGGATCTGCGTGTAAAAGGTTTTAATATATAATCGATTCCGTTAGTTTTAAAAGCATTCAAAGCATATTCATCAAATGCGGTACAAAATATAACAGGTGTGGCTATGTCGACTGATTTGAAAATTTTAAAACTAAGTCCGTCCCCCAATTGAATATCACTAAATATCAAATCGGGAGCAGTATTTTTCCTGAAATAGGATATTGCATCTCTAACAGAATATATAAGTGCCGCAATTTCTGCATCTGGTGTAACTAAAGATATTGTTTTTGCTAAGTCTTCAGCTGTAAATTTTTCATCCTCTATGATTACTATTTTCATTGTTTAGTATTTTTATACTTATTGAAAAAAAATGCCCATCATCTTCAATAATTAACTCATCATTGGAAATGTATTTATACCTTTCAGCAAGATTCGCTAAACCAAACCCGGAGGAAGCTTCAATACATTCTTTCAAACGAATTTTGTTTGAAACTTTTATGCGATCATTTGTCTGTTCAATGTTTATATGCAATGGGTACCTTTCTGTAAGTTCATTGTGTTTGATAGCATTCTCCACTAGCGGTTGGATAGAAAATGACGGAACAAAACTTTTTTCATATATATCATTATTTGAAATGGAGATGGTCCATGTTAAAGCTTCGCCAAAGCGTATTTTTTGCATGGACAGATAGGCTTCACAAAGTTTTAATTCATCATCCAAAGGAATAACTTTAATATTGTTATTTAAAATTGAAGCTCTTAGAAAGTCTGACAGATAAACTAAATATTCATCGGCATCAAAAGGATTGCGATTATATAATGACTTAATTGTATTTAATGAATTAAACAACATATGTGGGTGGATTTGCTGTCGGAGTAATTGGTTAGCAGCTTCAGCATTAGCTACTTTAAGCTGGGCATTTTCTATGTCAGAATTTATTTTTGCATCCTGCACCATAACATAATTCTGAAGGGTAAGCATCAAAGTATTAACAAGAATACATAGAATAATTACAGAAATTAATTTTGATGAATACATGGGATTATGATTCATAAAAGCATATGTTATAGTTGCAATAACATATACAATTACACTAATGCCATAGCTTAATACCAGATATATTTTCCTATGGTTGTATTTGTATGTTCCTAATCTTTTATCGAGATACAAGAGCAGAGCCAGATTTGTAGAAGCGTTTAATATTAAAATTATAGCTGCAATAATAGAATTTCTTATAGCTCTGCTTAGGCCTATTGCACCATAATTTTCCAAAGTTACAGTAACCTCAAACAAAATAAAAAAGGTCGTTATCCAAATGCCAAGTATGATTAATTTTTTAATTGGATATTTTGATTTCATTAGCACAAAATTTATTATTACGAAATTTTTTTGCTCTTGACAAATCTTGGTTGAATTGGCAAAATGCGAAGGTTTGATTATTGTATCTCTAAGCAAAGATATTAAGACTGATTTAATCTATTTATTTTTTTTGTCCTAATTGAACAAAATGAAAGATGAATGCTTAATATTGCCAAGTAAACCAACTTAGATCAAAGGGTTGATTTTAAGACTTGCACCTCTTGTAATTATTACACCTATTGCAGATAAGTTTATACCCACACTTAGCACAATGTCGTTTATAATTCGGGTGATATAGTATTTTCTTGTTTAAAGGAACCCACAAGTTATCAATAATTTAAATTCTATTGACTTTCCAATGTAGCCCATAGCCGACTTCTATTAAACAAAAAGCTACAATAAACTTTTTGCATTTGTTTCGAAGTATTTTTATTCAATCAAAATTAAAAGGACGTGATTCATCATAATTTTAACCTCCGGCACTAACTTGTTCTATTGGGTCACTAACTAAATATTTTTTCATACCTACATGGTCGGTAAGCGGAGCAGTTATTATCTCTTTATGTCTAAGGTATTGTACAATTTAAATTGCTATTGACCCCGATTTGGTCTTGACTTTTCTAATGGAATACATCCCGCAATAACAAGCGTTAATACGATAAGGTTCCCAAGATTAGTTTTTATATAACGTATTATTAAGTGTGTAAAAATCAAAACTATACTAAATTTAAAAAGCATCAGAAGTCGGGAATAGAAAAAACGGCACTCTCCCTTCAGAAGAGCTACCGTTTTTGAATAACCCCTAATGACTATGAAAAAAATAAAAGAAG
>Ga0209639_1002781_pt1 | contig 12896 bp, 9 predicted proteins | sample EPASupsiteHSE605_FD_187268 | JGI IMG/M metagenome (GOLD analysis project Ga0209639, IMG submission 187268) | Bioremediated contaminated groundwater from EPA Superfund site, New Mexico - Sample HSE6-05 (SPAdes) (version 2) | ecosystem: Environmental > Aquatic > Deep subsurface > Groundwater >...
TCTTTTCATCCGGCCTTCTATTTTTAAAGCTGTAATGCCGGCCTTGACCAAGTCCGGCAAGTGCCCACTCATATTGAGGTCACGGGGGCTTAAAAGGTATTCTCCAGTCTGAGCCGGGTTAGCCAGGGGACGGCCCGCTGTGTCTACCAGGGCATATTTGAGCCGGCAGGGCTGAGCGCAGCGGCCCCTGTTCCCACTGCGACCGCCGATCATGCTGGACATGAGGCACTGCCCGGAATAGCACACACACAAGGCGCCGTGTACAAAAACCTCGACCTCCAAACCACTACGCCTGACAATTTCACTTATTTCATTAAGGGGCAGCTCCCTGGCCAGCACCACCCGGTTAATCCCCGAATCCTTCAATAGCCGGGCCGCTGGCAGGTTGTGGATGGTCATCTGGGTGCTGGCATGAACAGGGAACTCAGGAATTACCTGCCTGGCCAAACCGGCCAGACCCAGGTCCTGCACAATGGCAGCGTCTGCCCCGCAGGACTGGAGGAAATGCAAAAACCTGACCGCCTGAGGAAGTTCCTGCTCATCCAGGAGGATGTTCACGGTAACGTAGATTTTGACCCCACGGACGTGAGCAAAATAAACGGCCCGCTCAATTTCCTCCTGGTCAAAATTACCAGCGGATTGCCTGGCGCTAAACAGCGTGCCACCAAGATATACGGCATCAGCGCCGTTTTCCACGGCAGCTACCAGAGACTCCCAGGTACCGGCCGGGGCCAACAGCTCCGGCTTACGTAGCATCTATAACTGCTCCTTCCGCTCGTATCTCATCAAACCGGCACAGGGCAAAACCTCAATACCACGTTGCGCCAACTCATCCAAAAACAGGTTTAGACCCAAGGAGTCACTGGCCATATGGCCGGCAATAATCACTTTAATGTGGTTTTTCTCTGCTTCCTTGCGTTGCTTCTCACCGATATGCATCACAATCAGGGTACCGACACCAGCAATTGCCAGCTTGCCAAAGGCTTCATCGGAGCCGCCTGTGCCGCCGGTCATATCCACCATAATCTTACCGGCCCGGTTTTTCTTGCTGCCCAGGACGATGGTCGGACCGGCATTGTACTGGATAGCCTCGGCGTACTCGGGGATTTCCTTGAGAATTTTGATCACATCCTCGAGTGTTTCCGGCTGCCTTTCGTCCATCAATTTCTGGATAAAGGTGTTAACGTGGTTATCCGCAGGCGTGTGGATACACATGAAGGGGATACCCAACAATTTGGCGGCATCCACCGCTCGGTTATGATTAAGAGGCATCAGACCAAGCTTCACCTCGTTAATCCGCGAGGCCATGATACCCTCGGCGACATTGATAGGCACCCCAAACTTGGCCAGCACATCCTCCTGCAGGGACATCACCTGGTACAACGCTGCCATGGCTTTGCCCTCCGGGTGGTGGGCAATGATCAGGTCAATTTTGGTCCCACGCCCATTAATCCTATCAGCCAGGAGCACTTCCGCTGTTTCCATGTCGATCCCGCTCAGCACCCTGCTCACTTCACACTCAGGGTCCCCGTACAAAACCCTGGTATCACCGTAGGGATTGAATAATTTGTCCTGGTCAAATTCTTTTTTCTCAGCTTCCTTAAGTTCGTCATAGGATTTTTTTTCTTTCTCCAGTACCTTCATAACCGTTTCTCTGGAACGTGGATCCTGATCTATGCCTTTCTCAATTGCCAGTTGGTAAATCTCTTTAATCTTCAAACTGATTCCCTCCTTAATTAATCCGAAAATACAAACTAAATGCTTGCCTAATTCGTCCAATAGGGAATAACTGAACTTTTTTGATGTCGATGCAGTTTAAGGGATTTCTACTGCATTCCTCTGGGGCTGTGCGAATGAATTCGCACCTACATTGTTGGGGGTTGGTGTTCGTTAAACCCAGCTACTTCCTGGAAATAAACGGGCTTCCCTCTAGATAAAATCGCAGGGGCATTTCCGACCCTTCTTTTATTCCTATGCGGGTTGTGGTCACAAACTTACCCGGCACGGTTTCCCTTGTGCACACAAACAATTGACTGCAGGTAAGGTCGGCCCCGTTGTGTTCACGGGTAATCCCCATCGCCTGCACAAGTTTGGCCGGACCACTACATAAATCTTCCAGCCGCTCCCGTCCCCGTCTGGCCCGCATCAAGTGGCTCCCTTGTAGAGGCTCCAGTGCGCGTACTAAGACCGCCTCGCCCACCCCGGCCGAGGCGGTTACAGCGTTAAAGCAGTAGTACATCCCGTAAATAAAATAAACGTAAGCGTAGCCAGGCGCACCGAACATTACCCGGTTGCGGGGGGTCATGCCACGAGAGGCATGACAGGCCGGGTCACCTTGGATGTAGGCTTCTGTTTCAACGATTTTTCCTGCGGTTATTCCCTGTGGAGCTTCATGGACCAGGATGCATCCGAGAAGTTTCCTGGCTACGTCAACCGTATCCCCGGCATAAAAAGAACGGGGCAGAATGCCACCCCTTAAGCCCGACATAATTTAACACCTGCGGATCATCTTCTCTGTAAATATTTAAGCAGCTTCCCGGTCGGCATGGTATTTACCACATCCTCGTCCTCCAACCAGGCCCGGCGGGCAACCGCCACCCCATAGGGCATATCGTCCAGCCTCTTTAAGTCGTGGGCGTCGGTATTGATAGCTAGCTTAATACCTTTTTTCTTAGCGCGACGCGCATTTTCATCGCTCAGGTCAAGACGGTTTGGTGATGCGTTAATCTCTAATATAGTACCATAACTGGCAGCGGCCTCCAACACTCTTTCCATATCCAGGGCGTAGCCCTCACGCTGGTTAAGCAGACGCCCGGCTGGGTGGCCGAGGATGTCCACGTGCTTGCTCTCCATTGCGGAGCTCAGGCGGGCCGTCATCGTTTCCTGATCTTGTTTAAAGGCGCTATGTACCGAGGCAATCACCACGTCAACATCTTTCAATATTTCCTCAGGGCAGTCCAACTCTCCCTTGGGCAGGATGTCTACCTCGATCCCGGTGAATATCCGGAAATCCTCCTGCTTCTCATTAAGAGCCCTGATTACTTCATGCTGTTCGTTAAGCTTCTCCAGGGAAAGGCCCTTGGCAATATGCAAAGAACGGGAGTGGTCTGTTATCGCCATATACTGGTAGCCCTTGGCCTTGGCTCTTTCAATCATGTGCTCGATATCCACTACCCCATCGCTCCAGGTGCTGTGAATGTGCAGGTCTCCTTTGATTGCATCAAGTTCCACCAGGTCGGGCAAACGATTCTCCAGGGCGGCCTCAATTTCACCCTGATCTTCTCTGAGCTCAGGAGGAATGTATTGGAGATTAAGCATTGCATAGATGTCCCGCTCCGACATTTCTCCTTGGGGCAACAAGGCTGTTATTGAATTTCCCGTCTTTTCAAAGATATCCTGCAGCTTTTCGAAATGAGCATGGCTGCCGGTATTCCTAAACCAGGCCAGGGCAAAGACCTCTTCCGGCACAATTTCCACTTCTACCGCGATACCCCACTTGGTTTGAAACTTGGCCCCGTCATAACCTTTTTCCAAAACCTCACTGATCCTGTAGTGACCAGCCAGACTATCGATAACAACTTGTGGGTTATCTGAGGCTACTACCAGATCGATATCCCCCACTGTTTCCTTCCAGCGCCGCACGCTGCCACCCGCCTCCACTCTGGCGACAACTGGCAACAGCTCCAGAAAGCCGGTAAGTTCCGCGGCCAGATTTTTGGCAAGGTCCAAGAGTGCGCGGCCAGCCTGGCTTTGACGAAGTTCAATATTACGCAGGAGCTCCTCTTCGGTTCTGGCCCCCAGTCCAGGCAGGCCCCGCAGTCGCTTCTCCCGCGCGGCTGTTGCCAACTCTTCCAGGCTGGTTATGCCCAGCTTTTCTCTGAGCATACCAGCTTTTTTAGGTCCAAGGCCCGGCAGGGTAATAATCTCGAGCAGCCCGGGAGGGAATTCCTCCAGCAGTTCCTGGTATTTTTTGAGGTTGCCGGTAGTAAGTAATTCACTGATTTTGGCGGCAATATTCTTGCCGATGCCAGGAATTTTGTCTAACCTGCCGCCCTGCCAAGCTTCTTTCACCGGCTCGTCCAAACCGGCGAGGATTTTGGAGGCGTTGCGGTAGGCCCGGATTTTAAAATATTCTGCCCCTTTGATTTCCAGCAGGTCAGCAAGCTCGTGAAATATCCAGGCAATTTCAACGTTTTTCATATAAAACCGCCCCATTTCTCATTAATAATTATTCCCTAAAAAAGAAGTAGTATTTAAAAAAACTCATGTTGAAAACCATGAGTTTTGCGCCGTCAAACTAAAAACTCATGAACGCTTTCATGAGTTTTTCTTGTTTTTGCTCTTCTCAGGTTCAATGATTCTCATTAAATTATCATGTTCGTCCTGGAGTTTCTTTAGTTCCTCGGCAATGCTCAGGGCAGCCAGAACGGCCGTCTGGGTTCTGCTCAACCTAGTATTGCGCCCTGACAGGGCCTTCATTTTACGGTTGACGTAATGGGCCAGCATGATCAACTGTTCCGGTGAACTGTCCCCTTTAAGAGTATAATACTCACCGAAAATCTCGACTTCTACCCGGGATTCCTGATCAGCCATAATAAATCCTCCAGGTTCAGGTTAAAATCTTTGTTTGATTTCGCCATATTTCTTTTTTTTCCTGCACCTTATAATAATATTCCTCTATTTTGATTTAATCAAACAAGGGTTAGTGCCTTTTGCAGGACTTGAGAGGCCACGCAAAGAATTTCCTTGTAAGTAAAAACGAAGAGAGGTGGTGTTTTTCATGTCTCATTACATCTTGCCCTTTCTGATCATCATCCTTGTGCTGTCGGCTCTGACTTCGTCGCTCAGAGTCGTCGGTCAGTACCAGCGTGCCGTCCTGCTACGTTTTGGGAAATTCGTAAAAATTCTGGAGCCTGGACTAAATTTTATCCTGCCTTACGGTATCGACCGCACCATGTATGCTGATTTACGGGTAGCCACCATTGATGTTTCCGGTCAGGATATTATTACTAAGGACAACGTACCTGTCTCCATTAATGCGGTTGTTTATTTTCAGGTTTCGGACCCTTATATGGCCCTCCTGAATGTTGAAAATTTCAAAACGGCGACCACACTGTTAGCCCAGACCCTGCTGAGGTCCGTCCTGGGCTCACACGAACTGGACGATATGCTCTCTGAGAGGGATAAACTGGGTAAGGTATTGAAAGAGGAACTGGATAAGTTAACCGAACCCTGGGGTGTAGGTGTGATTGCCGTAGAAATCAAGTCAGTAGACCTTCCGGAAACCATGAAGCGGGCCATGGCCAAACAGGCTGAGGCTGAACGTGAGCGTAGAGCCAAGATCATCTCAGCTGAGGGCGAATTCCAGGCCTCACAGAAAATTTTTGAGGCAGCCACTGTGATCAGCAAGAACCCTTCCGGGCTGATGCTGCGCATGCTGCAGACCCTTACCGAAATATCTGTGGAAAAGAACAGCACCATTATTTTCCCATTTCCGGTGGAGATCCTGGAGTTCTATAAATCGAAAACTGCTAGCCTGAATCCGAAGGAATAAAGAATAAAAGGTCTGCAAATGCAGGCCTTTTGTTAATTTAGGGCATTAGGTATATTCTGCTGAAACAACATGATTCGTCAGTCACAAACTACAAACATGGTATTCTCTGATCTGGTTTTAATGTAGGTGCGATTTCAATCGCACAAAAACTGCACAGCAGTTTAAGGGATTTCTACTAATGCTTATATCCTGCATTACTTTGGGGTCCGTGCGAATGAATTCGCACCCACATTTGAATGCATAAGCTATTCTCATTTTAGTACAGCCTTTAGCTTTAGGCGCGGAGTTCGGCCCCGAACTGCTGTGACAGGGCTTGGGCTATCGCTGCAGTCCTTTCCGCAACCTCGGTATCGGTCAGGGTACGGTCTTCGGCATAGAACCTCAGGGAGAAAGCCATGCTCTGGTAGCCTTGGGCTACCTGCCCGCCACGATATACGTCAAACAAAGCAACCGAGCGCAGCAGTTCACCTCCAACGCTGCGAATCGCATCAACTACTTGCACAGACGGCGTCCCCTGCTTGATTAGAACCGCTATATCACGCTCAACCGCAGGGAACCTGGGCAGGGTAGTGTACACAGGTGGCCGGCCGGACACGGCAAGCAGTAGATCCAGATCCAATTCAAGGGCTACAACCCGATCTGGCAGATCAAATTGCTCCAGGACATCGGGGTGAAGCTCACCCAGTACCCCCAACCTGGCCCCGCCAACTTCCAACCATGCGGATCTACCGGGATGGAAACTGGGGTTTGCAAGCTCCGGCTTGAAGGACACCGGCTCAGTACGCAAATTGTCAAAGAGGTTTTCCAGCACGCCTTTCAGGTAGTAAAAATCCAATTCCCGCGTAGGCGCATTCCACCCAGCCGGGGTCTTGCCCATGGCGGCGGCTGCTAAAACCTGCCGTTCCTCCGGCAAGACACCCTCTCCTTGCGGGTAAAAGACACGCCCGAGCTCAAATACGGCCCCGTTTTGCACGCGACGGCTAAAGTTTCTGGCCAGCACCTCCAGTAGACCGGGCAACATCATGGTCCTCATTACGGAATGCTCTTCGCTGAGGGGGTTCTGTAGTTTGACTGTTTCCCTAAAGGGACTTTCACCAGGCAGATTCATTTGGTCCAAAACCCTTGGGTGTGTGAAGCTATAGGTCATGATCTCATACAAACCATCTGAAGCCAGGTGATTGCGGATCCCTGCAATCAGTAACTGTTCCCTGGTCTTTTTACCCTGGGTGGACTGTCCGAAGGGGAGTGTACCCGGCACCCGGCTGTATCCGTGCATGCGGGCAATCTCCTCAATCAGGTCCACTTCCAGACTCACATCTACGCGATGGGTGGGCACTGTGACCAGCAATTCCGAGCCCGATTCCCTAACTTTGAACTGCAAAGCGGTCAGGATTTCGGCTGCTTCCTCCTTTGGCACCTCAACGCCAAGGACGTAGGTGGCCCTAGCTGGCCTGAAGGCTACGATTTTCTCCTGCGGGGGTTCCGGGAACGCATCAATGACGCCGGCAACAACCTCACCTGCCTGCATCTCTATAATCAACTGTGCCGCACGGTTGGCAGCCCTGTTGGCTCCGCCTATATCAATGCCCTTCTCAAAGCGCTGTGAAGCTTCTGAGCGAAGTCCCAGGACCTTTGAGGTTTTACGTATGCTAATGGGGTTGAAGAAGGCGGCTTCAAGCAGTACGGTGGTAGTTTTGGCAGTAACCTCTGTGGTCAGCCCGCCCATCACCCCGGCGATACCCACCGGCTCGTCAGAGCTTGCAATCGCCAACATGTCTGGGGTAAGACTGCGCTCGCAACCGTCCAGCGACAACATCTTCTCCGCATCCCTGGCCCGGCGCACGATAATGCTCCCGTCTTTTAATAGGTCGTAATCGTAAGCGTGCATGGGCTGGCCCAGTTCCAACATGACATAGTTGGTTACATCCACGATGTTACTGATTGGCCGGATGCCGGCGTTGCGCAGCCTCTGTTGCATCCACAGGGGTGATGGCCCCATCCGGACGTTTTTTATCAGCCGGGCACAGAACCGCCCGCAGAGATCGGTAGCCTCGATGTCCACACTCGCCTGTCCCTCAATACGTTCCGGCAATTCCTTAAAGGAAGGTTGTGGTATGCGGCAGGGCCGTCCCAGCAGGGCGGCTACCTCTCTTGCTACACCGATCATAGACAAGCAGTCGCCACGATTAGGGGTAAGGTCCAGTTCAAGGATATGGTCATCCAGTCCCAGTATTTCTTTCGCGTCTTTGCCAAGAGGCGTGTCTGGAGGCAGGATCATAATGCCGTGCGCCTGTTCGGCAATCATGGTTTTCGGGTCGATCCCCAGTTCCTGTCCGGAACACATCATGCCCCTGGACTCAACTCCTCTGAGTTTAGCTCTTTTAATAACCAAGCCGCTGGCCAGCCTGGCACCTTCAACCGCTACCGGGATGACATCTCCTTCTCGTACATTGGTGGCGGCAGTAATAATCTGCCGTAGCTCTCCGCCGGTGTTGACACTGGTCACAACCAACTTGTCTGCGTTGGGATGGGGGCTGATCGATTCGATGCGCCCTGTCAGTACATTGCTGACATCGCTGCCTAGTTGTGTGACGCCTTCCACGGTGACCCCGGCCAGGGTAAGTCGGTCCGCCAGTTCCTGCGGAGCAACGTCAATTTCTACAAATTCCTGGAGCCATTTATAGGATACACGCACAGTGCTTCAAACCTCCCATGTTACCGGCACTTATCGCCGGATTAAGTCTCGTCTGCTTAACATTAAACTGGTTTTGATGTGGGTGCGATTTCAATCGCACAAAACTGCGTAGCAGTTTTAGGGATTTATTACATTCCTTTGGGGCTGTGCGAATGAATTCGCACCTACATTTTAAGGTCAACCTGCGATGCTATGTATCATATTAATTCGCACACACATCAGGGTAACCTATGCCCGTAAGTCAGGTATATCGCATAATTTACTAAAACTGCTGCAAAAATCTCAAATCATTATCAAACAGCAGGCGCATGTCGTCAATGCCGTATTTAAGCATGGTAATGCGCTCCACACCAATGCCGAAAGCAAACCCGGTAACCTCCTCCGAATTATAACCGGACACTTCCAACACACGGGGATGCACCATACCCGACCCCAGTATTTCCAGCCAGCCGGTGTGGGAGCAGACCCGGCAGCCATCGCCACCACAAATTACACAGGAGATGTCTACTTCGGCGCTCGGTTCGGTAAATGGGAAAAAGCTGGGTCTAAAGCGTGTCTTAATTTTCATGCCAAACATAAGCTTGGCAAAAAGGTCCAGAGTACCCTTCAAATCGCTAAAGGTAATACGCCGGTCGATTGCTAACCCCTCTACCTGGTTGAACATGGGGGAGTGGGTAGCGTCATCATCACGTCGGTAGACCTTACCTGGAACTATGATTTTCACCGGCAGCTCCGGCGCAGTTTTCTCCATAGTCCGTACTTGGACAGGCGAGGTGTGGGTCCTCAAGAGGGTTTCGGGGCTGATAAAGAAGGTATCTTGCATATCCCGTGCGGGGTGATCCTTGGGTAGGTTGAGAGCTTCAAAGTTGTAGTAGTCGGTCTCGATCTCCGGCCCTTCGGCAATACTAAAGCCCAGACCTAAAAAAATGTCCTGGATTTCTTCCCGTACAATGGTTAGAGGGTGCTTACGGCCCCGCGGTACCGGTGTACCAGGAAGGGTTATATCGATTCCTTCTTCGCGTAATTTTTGCTCCTTGAGCAGTTCCTTTAGCCCGTCAGTCCTTGCCGCCAACTCACCTTCGATGGCATTTCTGACCTCATTGGCTATCTGGCCGATACGGGGTCTTTCCTCGGAACTTAACCCCCCCATGCCACGCAAGATCTGGGTGAGCTCACCCTTCTTGCCCAGTATCCTGACTCTGATTTCATTCAGCTCATCCATCGTGTGTGCTTCCGCCAAAGCCTTATTGGCCTCTTCATTAAGCCTTTTCAACTTTTCTTCCAAAGACAAAACCTCCTGGCTGCTTCGATATATGTATTATGGGTCTATAAACAGAACAAATTCGCCCTATCGGGCGACTAAAAGTAAACCGGGGATAGATCCTAAGGTCTGTCTCTATCCTCGGTTTCTCCCGTATGAGCCATATCTCCCCCGCATTCTGGACAGACGGTTTCTGGCATAAATCCTGGTTCCTCACCCCAAGCAAATTCATCAATCACCCATGCGGGAATCCATTCGCTATACCCACAACTCCGACAACGATATTTGAGATGGGCTCTGTCCTCTGGACCGTCTTGAAACGGAATCACCCCTTCGTCCCATATCTTGTCTTTTTTGTCCGTCATTCTCATCACATACTCCTTTTAAATCAGCTATAGCATTATATATGTAACCATATCGGGGATGCCAAATAATCCAAAGTTCCATCTCACTTTTACAACCTGGGCATACGAGGGGATTCTCACCAAAATTATGTATCAGACGTTCTTTCCACGTTTGTTTTTTGGTAACTTTTGGCTTGAGCTTGCTGCTAATCCTAGTTTTTATGTAGTTGCAAAGGCTCACAACTTTTTGCGCCAATTTATTAATATCTCGGCGGTAAAGGCCATATCTTCTAACCATCTTAAAATGTTTTTTAGGAATGTGCATGATCAGCTTCCCAATGAATTCTAAGGCATCCAGCTCCTTCTCTTTTCTTTCATGATCCTTATGATCAACATACCAGAATTTTATCTTTTTACCGTCATAACTAATAATCCTGTACTCAGCAATAGCTGGCCGCGCCAGATACCTCCCTATATATCTGGCTGCTCCCCTGGCATCTTTCATTCTGGTTCTTGCATGTACGTAAAACCCTTTTGAGTATCTACGGTATAAGTCATAAATTAATTTCTTTACTCCTGCTTCTTGCCCAAATTTGTTTTTAATAATGTCTAATAACACCTTCTGCCAACTTTTCCGCAGGTACTCATAAGGTATATACCCTACATCTTTCCAATTCTTGTATTTATCCAGAGCCCCTTCTGTCACCAAAGCGTGAACATGAGGGTTAAAGCCCATATCACGGCCAAAGGTATGCACTGTTGTAATTATGCCAACCTCATAGCCTTTTATCTTTGCCTTATTTCGGTACCAGTATTGGATTACCTCAGCTACACCATCGCTCAAATCCTTTAGCAAATCCCTATGCCAATAAAACTTACCCCTCAATTCTGCAGGAATAGTAAACACTGTGTGACGATGACTTACGTCAATAATTCTTTCAACCTGCTTGTTAACCCAATTTTCTATGTAAACTTTGCCGCAACGGTTACAGAACCGACTCTTGCAGGAAAATCCAACAATTTTATGGTGTTTCCCACAATCTAAACAGACATACTTCACATAACCATATTTAGGCTCCCCACATCTTAACATTTTCTCAACAGATTCTGTGACACTATCAACCATGTCTTTGGGAATCTTGTGTAAATTAACTTCGGCAAATTGATCCCAGTGGTCTGCAAATATCTGTTTTATTTTAATTGTTTTTACTAAGGCTTTGCCATTAGTTTCCATGTCTCAATTCTACACTTATCCACAATCTTCGAAAAGCATAATTTCCTTAATAATAAAAAAAGACAGGGCTCTGCCTGTCTTGAAAATGCTTTTCTTTTGATTTGGCAAATACCAAGGATTTCGGAGTCTCCAAAATAAAAAAAGGTGCGAGTTATCCTTATAAATATATATATAAGGACAATACGCACCTTTTTATTCTGTAGTCCCCCAAGGGTCAGCATTACCAAGGTTTTAAATCGCTAGGTCTTGAAGGGAATTTAAAAATATAGATGCGGGAGAATAAGAACCAGGGGGTAAGTGTTATGACAGAAATAATTAATAGGGACGACTCAGATTTACCGGAAACTCTTGACGAAGTTACTGACCAAATAGTTTCATATATGAAAAATATCGAGAACTCCATTTTTGAGATAGGAAGACGGCTAAAGTTTGTCAAGGAAACTATGGCTCATGGTTCTTACAGAAATTGGTTAGAAGAAACCCTCAGATTTCATCCATCTACAGCTAGTAGATTTATTGCTGCCTATGATCAGTTCGGAAATGTTGCGACGTCGCAAAAAATCGGCACTGGTAAAATCTTTGAAATGCTGGCCTTACCTGAAAGTCTAAACCGCCAGGAGTTTATTGAAGGGGTATACGTTATCCCTTCAACAGGCGAAACTAAAAACGTTGAGCAGATGACTGTAAAAGAACTCCGAGAGGTTACAAAGCCTCTAAAAGAAGCAGAAAAGAAACTTAAACAGGTCGAAAAAGAAGTTGAACTTGCCACTGCCTCAGTCCGTCAAGTTGTTTCCGGAGAAGAGGCATTGAAGGCGAAATCCACGGAGCATTCCATGGTGGAAAATCCCAGTGGTGAATTGATTGTAGAGTATCAGGCTGAGAATAACATGGAAGCAATATCCGTCGTAGAGGATTTTTCTAAAGACGTTTGGGAACTGGTGGCAAAGTATAGTCCCTTTCGATTAAGGTTTAAGGAAATTGAGTCAGTTGACAATCATACACAAAAGAAATTCACGGATTCCACAAAAATGCTCATTGAATTCATTAATAATATATCTCCAGATTGCGATAAATCAGAATGGGAAAAAGACCAACCCGACAGATATTTTTAATATACCTTGCAAAAAAGTAATGTTACCGTTAAACTGTCATCAGCAGGACAATATACGTATACCTAGACCATACGTATCCGACTTTCACGAAAAATATGTGCCATGACAATCCACGAAAGGTTACAGCCACAAGGCTTTCAGCGATTTTCGCGTGGCGACGCGAGACGAAGTTCGTTTGAGGGGCGTGTGGGTAACACCGTGCGGGTTCAAGTCCCGCCTTCGACACCATACGTTGATTTTAAAGGCTGTAGGTTAATCACCTACGGCCTTTTGCTTTTTTAAAGCGTGTGCGGTTGACACGTTTGGTATATACGGTACTTTGAGAAAAGCGTGGAACACACGCATAGGAGGTTTTGGGGTTGGCAAGGCGCAGGACAACGGTACAAGGAGAGCTTGACGAAAAGTACGGTAAAATGTCCTGGCAGGAAGCAACAGAGCAGTTTTTAGACAGCATGAAAATCAAGGGACTGTCTTACCATACCAGGCGTTGGCACAAGGAAAACCTGCAGGCAGTGGTCAAGGCTTTACGGGAATTGGAATTCGCCACAGAACCGGGGCTGGTTACGGAAGCCATGCTCCGGGAAGTGGTTTTGAGGATGGTTGACGGAGGCCTCTCCCCTACTACCATCAATCACCGGGTCCGGAGTCTAAAGCAGTTCTATCAGTTTTTGATTACAGACTCCCTGGTTGGAAGTA
>Ga0209639_1002782_pt1 | contig 12892 bp, 11 predicted proteins | sample EPASupsiteHSE605_FD_187268 | JGI IMG/M metagenome (GOLD analysis project Ga0209639, IMG submission 187268) | Bioremediated contaminated groundwater from EPA Superfund site, New Mexico - Sample HSE6-05 (SPAdes) (version 2) | ecosystem: Environmental > Aquatic > Deep subsurface > Groundwater >...
TTTCATCTTTTCCATAATGAAAATATGCTGCAAAATTTGTTCCTTTTTTACTTTTTAGTCCCCGAAAACCAACTCGGCCATTTTTCAGTAAGAGTTTAACCATTTCCGGCGAAACTTGTTTACCAAAGCCTGTAATGTAGCGATCATCTTTCCATATGGCAAATTTACAGCCATTTTTCCAATTGCTACAGCCAAAGCTTTTAGCCGTTTCCACTACAGGACTGCTGCATTCTGGACACTGCCCCAATATTTCCACATCACTAGACACAGTACTTTTCGCGCCGAAATTCGGATCGTTTTTTATGGCATTCACTGATTTATTGATAAACTCTACAATCATATTGATAAAATCGCTTTTGTGAAATTTCTTTTTTTCAATATCAGCCAGTATTTTTTCAAGTTTACCAGTATACTCTAAATCAAACAGATCTGGTACGGGAAAGTTTTCAACTAACATTCTGCCTAGATCAGTGCAAACAAGACTTTTCCCTTTGGCTCTGATATAGCCCACATCTTTTAATTTTTTGATTGTCTCAGCTCGAGTCGCCGGTGTCCCGATACTAAATCCACTCAATATGGAGAGCATCATTTCTTCAGAATCTTCTTTTTCATAACTTTTCCCACAGGTCTCCATAACCCGTAACAAGGTTTTTTCGTTATGAGCTTTAGGAGCTTTACGCTTAATTTCCGTTACCTTGCCATCTTTGACTACCAACTGTTCTTTTTCTTCGACCATTGGCAAATCTACTTCTTTGGTAGTTACCTTCTCTATTTTTTTCCATCCTTCAGTAAGCTGAACTTTACCTTTACTGATAAACATCCCTGTTAGCAGATTATCATCAAGCTTAATCGTTAAAATAGTTTCCTCGCTCTCCGCAACAGGCATAAATTGGGCTAGAAAACGATTTTTTATTTCCTCATAGACAATCTTTTCATCGTTGGTTAAATTCCCTGGCACCATGTATGTAGGAATGATTGCCGAATGGCTTTCCACCTTTTTACTATCAAATATCCTTTTAGCCGTGTGAAATATAATTTCATTGGCAAATGGGTTACCCTGCTTATGGGCATTTAATACTTTTTCAGTTTTCTCTATTAAACTTTCATCCAGAACCTGGCTGGCCGTCCGGGGATAAGTAATAGCCTTTTTTTCATATAAAGATTGTGCGATCTTTAATACTTTATCTGATGTCCAGTCTTTATATTTACTGGTGATAGTCCCCTGTAGGTTAGACAAGTTAAATATAAATGGTGGATACTCTTTTTTCTTTTCAACCGTCTTGGCCATAACCACAGCATTTTTGCCCTTTATTTTGCCATTTATAACATCGAGATACTCTTGCTGCTCAAACTTTTCATTATCATCTTCATAATAGGTACCTTCAAATGTAATATTTTTCCGGGTATTAAATTCTGCAATCAGTTTATAATATCTAGATTCTTGGAAGCTTTCTATTTCCTTATCACGATCATAAATAATCTTCAAGGTTGGCAACAAAACCCGTCCAATATTTAAAACTTTTATTTTTTCGTCACCCCGATATTTTACAGTTGCCACCGAGGTAAGATTAATGCCAATCAGCCAATCGGCCAATTGACGTCCGAGTCCCGCATCCTGCAGAGATTGCATCTTGCTGTTAGGTCTTAAATTTTGCAATCCCCTTTGGACTTCATCAATTGTCCACTCATTTAACAGTAATCTTTCAACTGGTTTCTCAGTTTTCAGGTAAATCGTTATTTCGTCGAAAATTACCTGTCCTTCCCGATCATCATCTGTCGCAGCAATGATTCCTTCAATATCTGATCTTGCAATCAAAGAATTTATAATATCAATTTGCTTTTGTGCTCCACTATCCACTTGCTCTTTATTCATCCCAGAGCTTTTGACTTTATATTTAAATTCCTGGGGAATATAAGGGAAATTTTCTAATCGCCAGCCTTTTAAGGACGGATCATAATCTTTCACATCGTATAATTGTAGTAGATGTCCAAAAGCCCAAGTTATTACATAGTCATTTCCTTCAATAAAACCATCTTTTCTAATTTTTGCATTGATTGCATCAGCAATATTTCTTGCTACCGATGGTTTTTCTGCGATAATCAATTTTTTCATTTTTATTCATAACAAAAAAATTTGTTATCTCCTTTACTCAGTATTTTTAATGCAACGCATAAATACGACGCTCTTCTCTTTTTACTAGTTTTTCCATTTTCCCCATTTCTTATTATAAGATAATTGTACTGATATTGTGTCTTAAAATATTATTATACATCATTTGCAAATCCACGACTTGCTTTTTTAAACTTTCTAATTTGTCTTCATTAAAATAATCAGGTCCTGAAGCTATTAAGCTATCAATATATACATTTATAACACTGTTATTATCGAAGAAGATAATAGCTTTTCTTCTATAGCACTGATTAATTTGTCCATGCATCAACATCCTTTTTAATATAATATTTATAAAAAAATACTGACTTATTACATTGTGCAATAAGTCAGTATAGCTTCACGATCCGGGTCACCTGCATGAATGATCTCAGCTGCCATACTAGGTTTTTCAGCATTAATAATAAGGTCAAGCAATAACGGTCCTCTCGATACAAAAATCAATAATTGTAAAAATAATAGAGGGATTCGCAAAGCTGAAATCGAAAATACAATATATGAAGCAGATCCGACTTTGGGATTCACTTTGCCAATCAGTACAGAAAGGAGGAATGCTCTATGGACTTACTTACACTAGTACTTGAAAAAAAGAAAAAGGCACTTGAAAATAACAAATCATTCCAAAAAGCTACTAAAACAACTGCGAATACCGGTAATCACAAAATGCCAATGCGAAAAGCCGGCCGGGGAAAGTAGATTCCCTGAAGGATGTCACTACATTCTTAGCCGCAAAAAAACAGCGGCCCTATAGAAAAAAACTTTAGATAATAAGGTTTTTAGGTAAAAGAACAGCAGCAGGATCATGATGATCCTGCTGCTGTTCTTTTAATTTCTGGGCAATACAAACATAACTGCATCCATTTTTCACATTAATGGTTTTGCTTTATGATGGTTCAACCTGCCATAACGATAGTAATTCCAACGTGACCAGGAGAATAACAGCAAAGATATCAGAATACCAGCATATGCAAATGTTTCGATCAGGACAAAGGTGGTCTTGATCGTATTTAATGAAAAGGCTTTACCTGCCATCAGTTTATACCCCTGCCACCATAGGATAGCAGTAAGGAAGGGTTGCAGTAACTTTAGAAAAAATGCCCACACCACAATAGACAATACTGATTCTAGACCGCGGACAAAGGAGTGCTGCAGATGTGGTGGATCTGTAACCGTTGTTTTAGCCTGTTCCCCACTTGCGGTTTCACCTCTGGCAGATTGAATCTGCTCTATTGCGCAATTCCTGTTTCTTAGCCCATCGCGAAAGCTTCTCACTGTACCTATTGATAAGCCAACAAGAATGCCGCCAAATAACAGTAAGGTACAGAACGCTGCTAATGTGGTCGAAAGAGCACTTACACTTACAGGCTGGAATGATGCAGAATTTATGAACAGTGCCGCTAAGGCCACGGTGATCAGCATACAAATGATTACTAGTTTCTTTTTAATGTAAGACTTTTTCTTTTTACGATTTTGCCGCAATTGAGTAATAGGTATATAACTCATACCAATCCCCCCCTGTTTGATAAAGTAAGGTTTGGAAACAAACACGACATCAAGAGGAGGTGTTTTCCATAGGAATAGTTTAAAACAAGTTAGCCTATAAAAGCAACTGCCTAATGGAATAAACTTCCCTCTCCAGCATGCTCTTGGTTTCTAAGCAAGCTCTATATTTTTTACTGGAAACAAGATGTGTAAAATGATACAATCACGCTACAGGTCAAACCATGTCGAAAAATATAGTATTTTGTCGACGTATGGCCATTTCTTGCCAATATCTACGCAGTAGAAAATATAGTTTACACTTGTCTAAAATGAAGATATAGGAGATAAGTTTATGAAACAGTGCTTTATCAGCATAAGAGCAAGCATGAGAGGATTATTATTATCTTTCCTTGTCCTTGTACCGGTTGCCGCATCTGCTGGTGTGAATATTTCGAGTACCCCTCTTTCGTCTCTTGAACAAATTGAGCCTTTAGTACGTAATGGTCCCGAAGTCTTAGCAGCGTTATCAGCAAGTGCCAGAGATGAAGAACTAGAGGCATTAGAATGGCAAAGAACAGGCGCTAGTTATTTTGGGGGCATAACCTATGGACATAGCAGTGAGCCCCTATTTAGCGGGAGTGAAGAAAAAAGCATCTCCAACAAATTAACTGTAACAGGCGGACTGAATTTTCCACTACTTGGCACTTTACAAAAAGAAAAATTAGGAAAGCTTGCACTACAAACAACTACACTAAAATCTAAGCATTATGCCAATATGCTTTCCTTAAATAAGCTGACTGCACTCCGCAAAGCATATACAGCATTGTGGATTGAACAACAGAAAGAAGAACTTAGCAACCGTTTTTTAGCTACTGAGACGGAAACGGTCCATATTTTACAAGAACGTCAAGCACAAGGTTTAGTACTTCCAGTAGATAAATTGGAATTTTTAGCTGTCTATTATGATGTGAGGCGCGACCTGGTTGCTTCAAAGTTGCGCCAAACTGAGGCCCTAAATGTTATCGGTCTTGCTACCGGCCGCAAATGGGATATGGCTAACAAGCTAAAAGCGCCCTCGCTGCCTAGTATTGATGGTAAAAAAATTGATCTTAATAGTTATCCGGAATTTGTATTCCAAAATAATCTTATCGCTCAATATGAGAAACTGTTTGCAGAGAAAAAACGGCTTGATCGGGAAGCAAATCTGACGATTGGCTTAACTGCGACGCGAGATTTTCCTGGGGCGACGGGAAACGGCGCCTATATTACTTTTTCAATGATGGAACCTTTACAAAAAATCAGTTCAAAGCATCAGGCTCAGCTGACTGCTGCTGATGATCTAAGCAGAGCAAAAAAAGAAGCCCTCTTTACCCATCTAAAATTGGAAGGGCAAGTAGCAGAGGCTTTGGCGGCGGCTGCCTATGCTGCTGCCGACGTGAATGCTCGTACATCACATTTAATTGTCATGGCTGAATCAATGCGTGAAAAAATGCTGCGGCGGATGGTTTTACCAGGAGATACTTTTGAACAATTACAGCATAGTAAGTCTGCGTATTACAGAACAATGCTCGATATGCTTGACCATGAAGAAAACTTCTTGCAATCGGTAATCGATCTTATTCCCTATATCCATCCAACAGCACTTGCCCTTGAATCGACAGAACGAATTCTTCACATCAATGAAAGGGATGGGGTGCGCACTAAGCTGCTGACACCAAATTGGCTTGATACAAAAAATATACAAGATGATCTCAGTGTGCCTTTTGATTTTTCTGTTTTTCCAAACTTGAAAGTTCCTGTAGTAACCTTGGGATCTGTTGATAAAACAACAGAGGGTTTACTCGAAAGAAGATCGACAATACCTTCTCAAAAGGTAAAGGCTGCAATATATGTGTGGAATGCAGAGCCTTTCCTTAAAAGGGATACAGGAACAGCTGCACTAAATGAAATCATCCATGCAGGTTTTTCCAGAATGCTTATCTCCTTTACACCTACACAAATTTTAAGTTTATCTTCTTCAAAGGGCAAGAATGAGCTAACGGCTTTGATCACTGATGCCCACAGTAAAGGGGTGCGTATTGACCTAATGCTTGGTGATCCAGCATGGGTACAAGAGGAACAGCGGGAAGCTCTGCTAGCCCTTATTCAACAGCTGAATCATTTCGCTTTTGACGGAATACACCTTGATATAGAGCCAGACTCCTTACCAGGTGCTTCGGAAAGGCAGGCAGAACTTCTGGAAGGTCTTGCAGATACGATAAGCGCGGTAAAGGAAATAACCCTACTACCTGTTTCTATTTCCATTCATCCTCGTTATTTGGAGGGCGATCTTGGCACACTTGCCAGGCAGAAACTTCTGCCCCTGGGCCTAGAAGAAGTCGTTGTCATGATTTATTCTGACAACTCCCATGCCACAGCCCAAAGAATGTCGGCAATTATAACATCAAATCCAGATATAACCTTTTCTCTGGCGCAGAGTGTAGAAAAAGATATTCCTTTAGCGGAAAGTTATGGGGATTCCAGCCCCCAGGATTTTAAAGAGACAATGCATATACTTGCAGATAGTCTTGCTATTTATGGACTGAACGGACTATTTATTCAGGCATGGGAAGACTATAAGAAGGGGGAACACAATGAAGGTATCCTTTTCATCAACTAAAAAAAACGATGCCGCAATGGAGAATAAGGTCAAATTGCCCTATGCTGCAGCCAGAAGAGCATTCCCTAAAATCCGTTGGCTTGTCATTTTAGTTATTGTGGGCTCTCCTTTTATCATGCTGTTGGGTAAAATAATGTTGGACTTCCTCTTTGTTACTTCACCAGGAACCATTTATATGGAAAAAATAACCATCAATTCCCTAGAAGCAGGCACAGTGGAAAAAACATTCTATCATAGAGGTGATATGGTCGGTGCCGATACAGTCCTGTTTCGTATAAAACGTAAGCATCCGGAAAATACCATGGAGCAGATTGCCATGCTTGAAGCAGAACGTGATAAGGCAAACAGGGAAATAGACAAACCTACGATCAGCGGCGGACATCTTTCAGAGATAGAACTTGCCCAGCAAAATGTTGCATATTATGAAAAAATGCACAGTAATACAAAATGGCTTATGGATCAAGGTGCAGCAACAAAAGCTGAAATGGACCTGACAGAGAATAAACTCAGGGAGGCAAAAGCATCTCTTGTCACAAAGAATCCTCCCCCAACAGTCAACTCTGGGAGGATTACACAAGTTGAGCAAAATATCAATGCTTTAAAAAAGATGACCGAAGATTTTGGGGACATAAAATCAGGTCCAGGCGGAAAAGTCCATTCCGTATTCCTAGCAGACAATCAAAGTTTTTCCCCTGGGGAACCTCTTGCCATTGTAATGAATACAAACCAGGTGCATATTCTCACCTATGTTGATCCTAGAGACTTGAAAAAAATTACGATTGGAAGGATTGCAACAGTAAAGATACTTGGTTCAGACAGAAAAATCACGGCGATTGTTGAAGAGCCGCCAGTAGCTGCCGATACTGTGCCAAGGGGAATATCGGAAAAATTCTATCCAGCTACCATGCGAGGTGTTCAGATTTTTCTCAAAGTAATGGATCCATTACAGGAGGAGGAAATGATTGAAGGCCTGCCGGTTGTTGTTGAATGGTGAAACTGCTGCATGAGGAGAATTTAGCATGAAACATGAGATATATAGATTGATTCTCGGCGGTGAGCTTATTGCTGCTTCCGCGGATCTAAGCGGCAGCTATCATTCGGTAGCTGTTATGCTGGAAGAACTTAAAGAGCCCGCAATTATTTTGCTTGATGGCTTAGACCCCGCAGAGGATCATCTCTTAAGTGAAACCTTTGATGTTATTTATCAATTGCGGCGCTCCCCAATATTTTATGCTGCCCCTATTTACTTTACAAGATCCATGGCCAGTTTGAATCCATTTGCTGATGGGATCGGCAGCAGAAAAGAAGATATCCTTCCACATGCTTCTCTAATTCTTTCTAGAATGCAAAATATATCTATCGAAGCAAATGCTGCTTATCATGATTTGCAGCTGTTAACTTTTTTATTCTGCAGAGGAGATGGGTATTCGTTATCGCCCTTAGCAATTACTGCCTCTCCCTGGATTTATGAATACCCGGCGGCATTTCTCATCGGTGCTTTTGCCGATACAGCGATACAAGCAACCTTACGGTTTGGCTCAGCTGCAGATGAAAAGTCTTTTAAAGAAAAGCCAGGGAGTTCTGCCGAATGGCTGATATCTTTAGGAATGCAAGGGCTTTTTGTTACCATGGAATTAGTTGATAGAATTCGGCTCTGCCCCTATTGCCAAACAGGAAATTTCAATTATATAGATTCTTGCCCTCTATGTAAAAGCATCGACTTCACAAAGAAAAAAATGATGCATTGCTTTACCTGCGGTCACGTAGCGCCTGAAGAAAATTTCAAAAATGGAATGATGCTTCTTTGTCCGCGATGCAATACTGCTCTTCGTCACATCGGAAGTGATTATGACAGGCCTGTTGAATCCTATCTTTGCAATAGCTGCAGTGAGCGTTTTATAGAACCGGAAGTAAACGCAGATTGTTTAAAGTGCCGTAATAAGATATCTCCAGAGGATTTAGCGGTTAGGCAGCTCTACAATTACGGAATAACGGCCAAAGGCAAAAAAGCTGTACAGCTTGGCAACATTAATTTTGAGTTTTCCCTTTTTGATGACAATCGGAATGTCATCCCTGCCTATTTTTATCATGTCGCAGACTGGCTTTTGCAAATGAAAGTTCGATATAGTGATGAAGATTTTTCCTTGCTATGCATAAAAATAGTAGGACTTGAGACAGCAGAAAGTAGGCTTGGAGTTTCTCAATTTAAAAGCGTAATCGATGAACTTGCCACGCGAATCAGGGAGTTGGTACGATTGACAGATATTACAACAAGTACAGGCGCGAATACCTTTTGGGTGCTTTTGCCGCGTACAAATCAAAAGGGCGGTGAGCTTCTAGCATCCCGAGTAGAAAAACTTGCTGAGATGGTGTCTTTAGAAAAGGGTGCGCAAATTCATATTCAAGTTAAATGCTTTTCCATCCCAATAGAATATGCCAAAAGAGGACCTGTCGCAGAAATGCTGCTCGGAGAATTTGAGACAATCCTGCTAAACGATCAATGAATAATTTGTTCACTAACATTCTTTATCATTTATACAATCTGATGATTGATCCATTATTGAATGCTGATTTTATCTCTGGAATATTGGTCCTGATGCCCTTTGTCCTATTTTTTGAGATTCCATGGACCTTATTTATTCTCCTAGGAATTATTAAATATAAGGTCGAGGAAAGAGCAAAGGGACCGCGTCGCCCATACTTCCCAACAGTTTCCTGTATCGTAACTTGTTATAATGAAGGCCGGGACATCGAGAAAACGGTTATTTCTCTTCTAGAGCAGATCTATCCGGGAATGATTCAGATTTTACTTGTTGTAGATGGTGCAGCCATCAATGTTGATACAATGAAAGCAGCAACATTAATGGAAAAATTGGTGAACAAACATTCCAACCGTTCTCTTCTGGTATTGCCAAAATGGCAGAGGGGCGGTGTTGTTTCAAGCAGCAATTTGGGGCTGCAATTCGCAACTGGACAAATTATTATCAAAGTGGATGGCGACTCCTCTTTTGATAATAATATGTTGGAACGGGCTACAAGGCATTTTGAAGATGAGACAGTTGTTGCTGTTAGCGGCTGTCTCAGAGTGAGAAATGCGGATAAAACTTTATGTGCAGCTTTTCAGGCTGTTGAGTATTTTATATCCATCCAAACCTCGAAAACAGCCTTAAGTGAATTTAATATGGTCAATAATATCTCCGGGGCTTTTGGTATATTCAGACGGGAAATTCTTGATTTGGTTGAAGGATGGGATGCAGGCACAGCCGAGGACTTTGACATCACAATTCGTATTAAAAACTATTTTGCCCATACAAGGAAAAAGTTTCGTATTGTATTTGATCCGGAGACAATCTGTTTTACAGAAGTCCCGGAAAGTTTCGCTAAATTTCTTAAACAGCGCATCAGGTGGGAAGGGGATTATCCCTTTATTCTGGGCAAACACCGTCATAGTATCAGCCCTCACCTTTTGGGGTGGCCTAATTTTCTTAGTATACTCCTCAGTATTTTTACCAGCATTGTTATACCAGGGATGGTATTTGTCTATACCATTTGGCTGATATGTGAATATCAAATTGATGTTGCAATTGCCTTGTTGTCTGCTGTCTATATTTTTTATGTATTGATGCTTGTTGTCCTCTACTTGGTATCTGTTTTATTGTTATCTGAACGAAAAGGCAGCGATCTTTCCCGATTGCATCTGCTGCCATTAATGCCGCTTTTTTTATTTATCGGGAAAATAAACAGCTTGGTAGCGATACTGTGGGAATGGGTTGGCAAAGGTCATCAAGATAGCTCTATGGCCCCTTGGTGGGTATTAAGAAAAAGTAAATTTTAATAATCATTTGCCAAAAAATCTGTACAGAATTTCACGATAAATCATCAGCAGCACAAGGTCCTTATTATGGAAAGGAAAATAACCAGGGAAAGAATCTTCTGCACCTCTTCAGCATATACTTTAGTTATTTCAGCTAATAACTAAAGTATAATGCAAATAATCAGGAGGGATTCCCATGGAAAAACAAAACTGGTGTGAGCATGATGAAAAGATCTCTAAATACACTACTTTAAATTATGAGTGTCATTCTAAATCAGTAATCCTCAGAATACAGTCATGGTTCTGTCCCGAATGCGGTGTCCATGGAGCTCAATCGGAAATTGTCAATACAAGCAATATTTCTCCGCCTTATTTCAGTAATTAATAAAATATGATAGGATAGGTTTAAGACAGTCTGAAAGGAGGTGTGCTGATGCAAAACCCAATTCCGCCAACCAAACCTACACCGCCCATTCCCCCTACTATGAAAACCTCTGGGACAGCAGCCTCCACAGACACACATCTTCCCGCCACAACGACTCCCCAGTCGCAAAATCCATCTAAAACACTCTCTACAGCTAAGGAACAGGTCAGACCCCTCCCCCAATCTGCTGCCGAATCGAACAGCAGCCTTCCTCCCTTGGCTTCCTTTAGCACTTCTAGTAATACAGCTAAAGAGAGTACTGCTAGTACTCCCCTGCCCCCTACAACCCAATTACCCAAAAATAATCCCTCCACTACAGGCTTTAGTGTGTTTTTTATCCTTATTACGGTCATTGCTATTATTCTAGCCGCTGTCCATTGGTGGAAAAATTACAAGCCAAAGCAAAAATCAATTGTTGACTATTCTACCGAAAGTTCTGATGAAATAGTTAACTTGATCCTTTCTGAAAAAACCCTTGAATCAACAATGAAGGTAATACCAAAGACATCTGTAAAGAAAACTCTTGCGCAAACAGAAGCAGCGCCAAAAACCAAGGGTAATTTTGAAGTTCGAGTATAATCAGCTAATAAGATATGGATGACATTGACAACTAAGACCTATCCTGCTATATTACAGTTAGTATTCTATCGGCAGCAATTCATGGGACCTGCACTTACATACTAATTAAAGTAATGACAAGGTGGCATCTCCCAGTCCTCTCCGTCCTTGACGAGGGCTTTTTGCAGTTCCTCATAAAGTATAACTCTTCCATGCCAAGCAGGAAGATCGGCGGCTTCTACCTGGGTCTGTGGACTTGGCGGTCGCCAAGTCTTTTCTTATACTGGGAAACCCATCTGAAACACAAGGAGGCTTTTCAATTAATGACAGTACTTGATATTCTAAAAGAAAGAGGTTTTATCCAACAACTAACCCATGAAGATGAAATTGCTGAACTCCTAGCAAAAGAAAAAATCACTTTTTATATTGGCTTTGATCCCACTGCTGATAGCCTGCATGTCGGTCATTTCCTCGGCATGATGGTTATGGCCCATATGCAGCAAGCTGGTCACCGCCCAGTATGCCTAATTGGCGGCGGCACAACAATGGTCGGTGATCCATCAGGCAAAACCGATATGCGCAAGATGATGACCCAAGAGGATATCATGTATAATGGAGAGCGCTTCAAAAAACAAATGCAACGCTTCATCGATTTCTCAGAAGGTAAGGCCTTAATGGTTAATAATGCCGACTGGCTGCTTAAGCTCAATTATATTGACTTCTTAAGAGATATTGGTATGCACTTCTCCGTAAATCGTATGCTGACAGCCGAGTGTTTCAAGCAGCGCCTGGATAAAGGTTTATCATTCCTAGAGTTTAACTATATGCTCATGCAGGCCTACGATTTCCTAGCCCTCAATCGCCAATGCGATTGCATTATGCAGATGGGCGGAGATGATCAATGGTCTAATATCCTTGCTGGCGCAGACCTAATCCGCCGCAAAGAAAGTAAACTGGCTTATGGATTAACTTTCACGCTACTAACAACAAGTGATGGGCGAAAAATGGGCAAGACAGAAAAAGGCGCATTATGGCTGGATCCCGAAAAAACTTCCCCTTATGATTTTTATCAATACTGGCGCAATATTGATGATGCTGATGTAGAAAAGTGCTTAGCATTGCTCACATTTATGCCAATGGAGGAAGTTCGCCGCTTAGGAGCACTCAAAGATCAGCAGATTAATCTTGCTAAAAAGGCCCTTGCCTTTGAGGTCACTAAGCTGATTCACGGCCTGGGTGAAGCGGAAAAAGCCCAACAGGCAGCGGAAGCACTCTTTGGTGGTAATGGCGGACTTGATAATGCACCAACAGTAACCATTACACCTGAAATTCTCGGCTCAAAAATAATCGATGTTCTTACTGCAAATGGCATCTTCTCTTCCAAAAGTGAAGGCCGCAGACTGATACAGCAAGGCGGACTGACTATCGGCGACACCAAAGTAACAGACTTAGACTTTCTGCTCACAGCCGACCTATTTGAAAATAGCAGCCTGCTCATCCGCAAAGGAAAGAAAAGCTACCATCGTCTCGTTATAGAGTAAGCTGATTGCGCAAAAAGCCGCTCCTTCTGCAATAAATGCAAAAGCTCCTACAACCTAGCAAGTTGTAGGAGCTTTTTTGTAATGAAAGGGATACAAGTTTAATACACATAATTTATGAATAGGTATCTAATACCACCAAGTTTTTTGTTTTCTTGGCTGTATACAATGTTTCATCCACCATTTTAAGCAGTTCAGCCACATCCACATCATCTTTTACTAATAGAACACCCACACTAATTGTGGA
>Ga0209639_1002783_pt1 | contig 12891 bp, 10 predicted proteins | sample EPASupsiteHSE605_FD_187268 | JGI IMG/M metagenome (GOLD analysis project Ga0209639, IMG submission 187268) | Bioremediated contaminated groundwater from EPA Superfund site, New Mexico - Sample HSE6-05 (SPAdes) (version 2) | ecosystem: Environmental > Aquatic > Deep subsurface > Groundwater >...
TTCATATGTTGGTATCATAATCTCAAATTCATATTCATCAACTTATTATGGAACTCGAGGCTCTTTTACCAATGTTTCCGATCACAGTCCAATTGGATATGCTTCAAGTAATACATTCAACATCCCAACTCATACACCAACATCAGATAGTAGCTACCATTATTCATCTGGTGGTGGTAGTGGAGGATCATTTTTTGTCCTATATTTCACAATAGGGGCAGTATTGCTTACAATCAATATCATTATTCTATGTATATATCCAAATAGAATGTTCCACATAGGTTTAGGTAGTTGCTGCTGCTGCTGTTGTTGCAATGATGATATAGAACGTTATAGATCGTATTATTATGATCATCCAAAAGATTTTTGTTGTTGCTGCTGTGGATATGGTAGTCATTATCATAGTAGGAGGAGTACCATTCATGTTTCGGGAGGTGGTAATCCAGCTGAAGCGGGATGCGTTTTGTTCATCTTTTTACTTATATTCCTTATTCTTCTATTTCCCATCATGATGACATATATTTTAATAGCATTATTGATAACTGATGATGATGAACGAGAAATGGAGAAGAGTAATTTTAGGGGAAAACAGCACCATCAAAACGATAACCACCACAACAGCACCAACAAATCACTTGTTCCAGATGTTCCATCATACTCACCAGCAGCTCCAAATATGTATGGCCAAGCAATGCCACAGGCTCCATATCCATCTCCTCAATATGGAGTTCCAATGTCACCTCAACCATATCAACAATACCCAGTTCCTAATGGTCCATATCCTCCACCCAATGTTCAATACCAAATTCCAAACGCCCAATATCCAAATGCTCCTCCACAATACCAAGTAGGACCAACTAACCAACCAAACCAAGGTGCTCCCCCACAATACCAAGTAGGGCCAACTAACCAACCAAACCAAGGTGCTCCCCCCCAATAGAAGTGCTTTAAGTTTATTTAAATAAACCCTCAACGATTAAAATTCTCAATTATTTTGAAAGCGCGATAATCGTGGTTGTCATATTGCTTGTGTGATACCATCTACCAAGATATGCTTTCTGTCGGATCTCAATTTTTAGGGTTTGTTATTGGCCAAAAGATAGGACAGGGAGCATTTGGGGAGATATACTCTTGTGTTGATCAAAACAATGGACTATTATGGGCGATTAAAACCGAATCATCTGACGCCAAACGGAAAACACTATTTTTTGAGTTTCAAATTTTAACTCATATACAGTCTTCTCCGTATTTTCCGAGACTAGGTACATTTGGGAAAGGGATCCATTTTTCATTTTATTCGATGGAACTTCTTGGGCCTTCATTATCTGCGATTATTAAAGCTATCCCAGATCACAGGCTTTCTTTTTCTACTGCCATCAGAACATGCTATCATATACTTAAAGGGATTGAAGCATTACATGTTTTTGGGTTCATACATCGAGATATCAAACCAGGGAATGTATTATCTCGTGAAGGATCAGAATGTCCTTTATCAATCATTGACTTTGGTTTATCACATGTATATATTGATCCAAACACAGGAAAACATGTGTCGCAAAGAAATAGGGTTGGTTTTCGAGGAACCAAGATATATGCTTCCATAAATGCTCACCAAGGGTTCGATTTATCTAGACGAGATGATTTGATTTCCTGGTTTTATTTGTCTATCGAGCTGGTAACAGGATGGCTTCCTTGGAGGGATAAAATATCAAAGAGCGAGATTCTGGAGTTGAAATTGGGCTTTGATTTGGATAAAATTCTTAGTTCCAATATGTTAGAATTTAAAAACATTTGGGCTCATATTTCCAGCCTTTCATTTATTGATAAGCCAGACTATCATTTGATATATACAATTTTAGAAAGGATTATGCATCAAAGCTATGTGGAGATGAATTCTGCATATGATTGGTGTTCAATGTTGACATCATATAGATCAAAAGTAGGGCAATCATTGAATTCACTGAATATAAAAACTGATATCCCATATGTCAAACAAATAGATTCATCTAAGAATCAAAAGATCCAAGATAATCTATTAGGTCCCTATTTGAATGTTCATCCTCCATTTAGCCAATCCTCAGAATCAAATCATTGTTGTTGTGAATGTTAAAGAGTATTATTTATTCAAACATGGTATTTTGTTTCTGTTAATATATCATTTCCATTGATATTAGGGGACATCATTTCTTCAATTTTTTCTTTTTCAAGGAATTCTTTATCAAGCATGGTGTCGAAGAACTGGGATTCTAAACACCCATGAATTGAAGGTCTATCATTAGGATCCGTGCTCATCATTGAATCAATGAGATTTATCAGTGCGATTGGAGCATTTTCAAATAACCCACCTTGATACATTGGTCTTTTTGTATAAACGATAGTTCGAAGAGACTCAAAGGGTATATGGGGATACACAGTGCTGCCAGTCATCATATAGTAAAAAGTCGCACCAAGCGACCATATATCAGAAGGATAGCTGTGTGGTTTTCTGTTAAGTAGTTCAGGAGCAGAAAAGGAGCATGTGCCGCGATTACATTTACATATTGAAGATTCATTAAGCAAAGTCGATAACCCAAAGTCTGTTATTGCAGGTTTTATATCTTCTTTTGTAACTCTAAATAGCAAAACGTTCGCAGGCTTGATATCTCCATGTAATATCTTCTTATTATGTAAATATCTTATCCCTAATACAATCCTATACATAATCCTAGCACACATTCCCAAAGAATTTAACGCTTTTTCACGCACAGCCATTTCCAAATCCCCCATATTCGCAGTTCTCATAATTATTGCTCGATACCCAGAATCGTCAACAGCTCTAATAAGCTTCATAACATATCTGTGGTTTATTCTGTCCATAATAGATGTCTCTATTTCAACTTCTTGCCGAGGTATTATTTCCATGTCAATAACCTTAGCTATAACCTTCTCCCGAGTCATGGGATCTATGGCTGACACTATTACGGAGTACTGAGAACGGCAAACAGCATTAAGAAGTTTATATCGTCCAAATTTTGTGGGGATTTTGCGACTCATCAAATAACAAATTTACTTTATAGCCAAAAAGTGCAAAATTTTTGTTACCCTTAAAGGGAAAAACATTCTGAAACGTGGCCGATTAGGCCGGTTTGACAGACCAACGGTTTTCCTTTTTTCATGTCCCACCGCAAGTTTAATGCACCTCGCCGTGGATCCCTCGGATTCCTCCCACGTGGCCGCTCACATGCTGTTCGTGGTCGTGTTCGCTCATGGCCAAGAGATGATGCCACCCAAAAGCCACACCTTTGTGCCTTCATTGGTTTCAAGGCTGGTATGACCCATGTTGTTCGTGATGTCGTTCGTGCTGGCTCCCGCCTTAACAAGAAGGAAACTGTTGAACCAGTTACCATCATTGAAACACCACCAATGGTTGCTGTCGGTGTCATCGGTTACAAGGAAACACCACAAGGCATGAAGCCAATCACCACTGCCTGGGCTTCCTTCGTTTCCAACGAAATGAAGCGCTGCTACTACAAGAACTGGTACCAATCAAAGGCTCGTAAGGCTTTCGGTTCCCTCGAAGAAGAAATCAAGCAAGGAACAATGGATAAGCGTATGGAAAAGATCACTAAGGAAGCTACAGTTGTCCGCCTTATCGCTCACACCCAAATGAACACCCTTAACCTTGGTCAACGCAAGTCTCACATCATCGAAATCCAAATCAACGGTGGTGATATTGCTGCTAAAGTTGCTTTCGCCAAGTCCCTCTTCGAAAAGAAGATCAACGTTTCTGATGTCTTTGCTGAAGGCGAACAAGTTGACACAATTGGTGTTGGTAAAGGTTTCGGTTGGGAAGGTGTTATCCACCGTTATGGTACAAAGAGACTTCAAAAGAAGACTCACCGTGGTCGCAGGAAGGTCGCTTGCATTGGCCCATGGAATCCAAAGAGAGTTATGTGGACTGTTGCCCGTTATGGTCAACGTGGTTGCCACCACCGTACTGAATTGAACAAGAGGATCTACCGCATGGGAGTTGCTCAAAAGGAAGGAGTTGAAAACGCTGGTGGTTCAACATCATTCGATCTCTCCAAGAAGAGCATCAACCCAATGGGTGGCTTCCCACACTATGGTATGGTCAAGCACGATTTCCTTATGATCAAGGGATCCCTTGTTGGTACAGTCAAGCGCGCTATCACTCTTCGTAAGTCCCTCAACATCAACACTAAGAGAATCGCTACTGAAGAAATCAACCTTAAGTGGATCGATACATCCTCCAAGTTTGGTCATGGCCGCTTCCAGACCAAGGAAGAGCGCAACAAGTATCTTGGTAAGCTTAAGATCTCCAAGACTGCTGAAAAGAAGGCTTAAATACCATAAATTCCTTATCTTCATTTATTGTTTTCTAATTAATCCTTTATCCAGAGCAGAATCCATCAAGTCAAGTCCTCGTCTGATTTGAGCGATTGAGTTCTGGATTTCCTCCCTTTGTTCTTTTCTCCTGATCTCTGCCTCATTCTTTCTCAAGAGCTTTCTCATTCTCCTATTTTCCTCATTTTCATCTGCTTCAGCTTGAGCGATTGCTTCATATTCGTGTTCAGCAGTTTCAAGAACTTTTTTATTCTTTGCTCTCAGTTGCATTTTTATCTCTTCTTCTCTTTCTTTAATTACTTTGGCTGCTGTTTGTTTAATTCGTTTTGCATTTTCCATCTCAATTTTGTCATTTCTAATTTTTGTTCTTATTTGAGCTTCTTCTAGAACTTTTGAATTTAATATTTCCTTGGCTTTCCTATCTCTTGAATCTTTGCGGATTTTTCTCATTGCAGTGATTTGTCTGTTTACATTTGTTTGATGTTTGAGCGAAAAACAATCAGAAACCGCATTATTGAGCCGAAGAAGTGCTTTCACTACAACATCATCAATATCTTTTTGTTCAATAATTTTTCTGGATCCGAGTCTCCGCTTCCTGACATTGTATAGGTTTGCATCTACCCTTCGAATATAAATATTGTCGAGAGAATTTGTTAATAGTTCCATATCACCTTCCTCAGGACAAAAAGGGATTTCATTTTCCAATCCCAAAGCTTGCAAAGCCTCGTTTCTTCTCTGTCTCATTTAAAATCTAAACGTACAGGATTTTAAGAGATATGTTTACTATGTTAGTATTAATTATTAGAATAGAGAGCCCTCCACCAATAGGAATGCATGTTATCATACGTGCTTAAATATGTTTTATTATAAACAATTGCAGAAGGGAAATATATAATGGAAAACACAATTAACCCATATTTTCCCACAATGCTTGTAAACATGTGGGGCAAACCAATCAGATATGCAAATACTTGTGCAGGAATTGCTATTCTGATAATTGAATCACCATTAATGAATACAAGGAATAATAGCCAAACAAAGACAAACACGGACATTGGAAAGCAGGTTGACACTAAAGATGCTCCACCAAATAATAAAGGCCCGTACACATAGAATATAGAATGGATTGTTCTGAGGTTGGAAATACTGTCAGATATAGCAAAAAAATGTTTGAATATTTTAAGACTAATACTTGATGAAGATTGATGAACTAAGAAGAGACCTGACACATACTGAGATGGCTTATTAAAGCTAAAAAACACAAAATAGAATATCAAAGACGCTGATAAAATAGCCGAGCTGCGAAGAGGCCTTTTTTGTAATATATGCAGTACTATATATGCTACAGCAACCGCAATACCTTCCACATGACAATACACAATCAGGATGATTGTAATAAGTTCAAATGAAAACATGTCCATACCAAAGCAAATAAAAGAAAAATAGAGTAATGAACTAAATAATGAGTCAAAAGTTGGTGTTACCCGATACATTATAGTAGAAATTGGAACGAAACAGGATGCAATTGTTATTATTGTGGGGTTGCTAATATTAAACATAACCAACAACCTCCGAAATAGATACAATGAGGATAAGGAGAACAAAAATGAGCACATAATGAGGGTGTATACTAAATTCCAGTTAAAAGTATGCTGAATTAATGATAATAGTCTTGAATACAGATTATCCGAAGGAATCATGGTTTTTAAATGGGAAGATATTCGATTTTCCAATGATAATGCTTTGATTTGATAGGATGGAGAGTCATCAAAGAGGAATAATGAATACAGAGCATTTTTTCGATGAAAATATACTAAATAATATGCATTTACCAATATACTAATAGCAAAAACTTTTAAATCATCTTTTTTAAGCATCCAAAAGCCAGGTGATACAGTCCTCTTTCGTAATGAACTCGTGATTGAAGACATAATCGATTAATGGATAAGCATTTCTCAGTAATAACAGTATAAGTAAGAGTTCATCATCCTATTAGCCATTTTTAATGAAAGAAGCTTTCAGCGATTATGCCAACGAGTATGGCAAACAAGTTGTAGTGATCCCAATTTCTGGCGAGTTCGAATTTGCTAATTATCAAAAAAACATAGGCGAAGCAACAAATGTGAGATTTTTATCGTGGCCTTCTTCATCTCATGGATTATTCACGTTTAAAGCACTTTCGAATGTAAAATATTTAGATATGAAGGGAATAGGACTACAGGTGCTGCCCCCAGAAATTGGGCTCTGTACAAATTTGGAAAGACTCGACATACGAGATAATTGTTTAGTGTTTTTGCCTCCAGAGCTTTCAAGATGTTTAAAGCTTAAAAATCTTCTATATGAAGGTAATAGCATTTTTTATTCTTCTCCAGTTCAGGCATTAAATCAATTAAGACAGCTTTACCAATCTGAAGGGCTGGCTCCAGACTTTAGGTTTTCCCAATCAAGCGGATTTTTTACAATCTTATCATGGAACATCATTTCGCAGTCTCAAGCGTGCCAAAAATTCTTTCCCCAGTGCCCTGATAAATACCTAGATTGGAATTATCGAATGGAGCACATCCTTCATGTTCTCATTCAGCTCAAGCCATCTCTTGTTTGTTTGCAAGATCTGGAAGAATCTCAACTAAATGTATTATCAGAGAGGATGAGAACAATAGGATATGGATGTGCAGCTTCTTTTGCATCAAGACCGAGAGTGTCTGGGTTTCCACCAACCGGAGTTGCAACCTTTTTTCTCAAATCTAGGCTTACTGTTGAGAGAACTGTAGCATTATCTTTTTCGGAGCTCCAAGGAGATGAGAATATATCCAAGCTTCAATTGATATCAAATGAAGCTGTTTTTCAAGTAAGTGTTGTTAGGTTGCTCAGCCAATCGTTTTATCTGATTAATACTTCATTAAGGCCAAACAGGTTTGAGAAAAGTGTTATCACTGCCCAAATGAACATAATAGCAAATCGGGTTGATGAGCTTTCGGGGCAAGTACTAATTTGCGGATCGCTTGGATTTGAACCAGATTCAGATGCCTATTCATTATTAAAGAACGGAGAAGCATGCAATGGGAAATTCAACCTTAAAAGGAAATACCGCTCATCATATGAAGAATCGCAAGATTTTTTCACTCATTGGGACGAAAACAAATTCTCTGTTAATGATTATATTTGGTCATCATCTCAATTAGTACCAACAGGATTATTAATGATTACTCGGAAATCAGAGGTGCTCTCATATCATCATACTGCTCCTAACAATCAATGGCCATCAAATCATCTACCAATAGGGGCTTCTATTGATATTAGATTACAAAATCCTGAATGATTTTGTTTTCCCCAAATACTAACATAAGGGATTCATTGATGTCATTTTCATAAGGTGAAATGATAAATGTACGTTTAAAATTATTATGTCTTTCGTCTCTGGCGTTTCATTTTCATATCTCCATGATTTTTCTCCAAAAAAGAGCAATGTTAACTACTATCCAACTAATAAAGAAGTCGAGAAGAAACCGCATCCACCTGTTCCAAAACTTAATTTCGAATTTAGCTTTAACAACGAAAACGATCCTCAACAAAGCTCTCGACCAAGACCACCTAAAGCAAAAGGATCGCATAATCCTCGCTATAATAGAGCACCACACTCTTCTAGAACAGTCGAGAGGTCACCTATTATTAAAGAGTCTCCGATATCATCAAGGGAAGCAAAGCAAGATTATTCGATGTTCCTTACACAATTTGAAATGAAGGAAATTGATGATTTTGGAGAGATATATTATCTAGGTATCATTTCTAAGAAGAACCGGGGAATTCTTCATACCCACAACCATGGCTTTGATGATGCCAATTACCATTATAAGATAATTGTAGGAGATCATATCGCTTACAGATATGAAATAAGGGAAGTATTTGGGAAAGGAGCTTTCGGGCAGGTTCTTAAGTGTTTTGATCACAAAACCAAGGTTAATGTAGCTCTTAAGATAATAATTAATACACAACAAATGCATGAGCAAGGAAGGGTAGAAATTTCCATTCTGAACGAATTAAATCACTTAGATACTGAAGATAAGAATCACATTGTTCGTTCATCAGATGCATTTTGCTTCAGGAACCATTTATGTGTTTCATTCGAGATTTTAGGGTCAAATCTATATGAGTTTAGTAAGTCGATCAGGTTTCAACCAATGTCACTAAAACAAATACAATCACTTTCAAAACAAATGCTCAAAGCTTTAGAGTTTTGCCATGCAAACAGTATTGTACATTGCGATATGAAGCCTGAAAATGTTCTTTTAACACCAGGATCTTCAAATAAATGCAAACTGATTGACTTCGGGAGCAGCTGCTATTTTGGGCAACAAAAGTATGAATATATACAAAGCAGATTCTATAGGGCTCCCGAAGTGATTTTGGGAATAACATATGGCCCTCCAATGGATATATGGAGTTTTGCATGCATTATTGTTGAAATGATGATTGGGCGACCCATTTTCCCGGGAGATGACGAACATGAGCAGTTAGAGATGATTATGGAAGTTTTCGGTCCTCCTCCCCGCAACATGATCCTTGCATCAAAAAGGAGGAGAGAGTTCTTTGATTCAGATTTGAAGCCACTACTAAAGAACAAAAGAAAGAGACTTCGTATACCAGGTGCTTCGAGCCTGAGGTCAATAACAAAACTTGGCGATCCAATGTTCATAGACTTCTTATCTAAGTGCTTAGAATGGGATCAATATATCAGAATCACTGCTAAAGATGCTCTGAATCATCCATGGTTTAACACAGTGAAAGTTGTTTCATCAGCGAGAGGGGCATCTGTTAGGGCATCATACAGACTTCCGGGATTGAGGTAATCTTCCCATCATTCTCTTTTCTTGTTAATAAATCCATTTTTATGTATGCAAAAAAGCTTATTCGATCCCTGACTAAGTGGCCCTCTGTTTTCCATTTTTGTAGTGATATAAGACGTAAATTGTCCAAAGTTGGGTTCGAGGAGTATAAAGAAAACGAGATCCCGCAATTCGCAAAGTCTGGTTTTGTTATCAGACATAATAGAAGTGTCATTGCTTGGAAGTATAACGGACATGAAAGTTTTGTTGCTTCTTGTTCGCATTGTGATTATCCTCACCTTAAAATATCTGGCAAACCTGAAGCTTTTGGAAAGAATAATCTCACCATCAATTTGGTTAAGTATGGAGGAATCACCTATAATACCTGGGTTGATAGAAATTTGAAAATGGTTGGAAGAATATTGGTTTTAGATGAAAATGGGGAACCTAAAAGTATTCTTTATGATTCGGTTGTAACATTTGGTGTTATTCCATCTAATTCTGCAATGAATTCTCTCACAGGAACATTAAATAGCCCTGTGGATATTAAACCAATCCCTATGAAGGTCATTATTAATATCAAAGAAACTCCAACCTTTGCAGATTATATTGCACAACAAATACATGTTAAAAAGGAGAATATTCTCTCTTGGAATCTTCAAATGGTTAATTTCCAGCCACCTTCTGTTTTTAGTGGAATGATTCATGCTCAGGGTCTTGATAATTTAGAAAACACGTTCACTTCTTTAGAGGCCTTCCTCCAATCTTCGCCAGAGATAGGTTCCACCATCATTTTTGCGGCTTTTGATAGTGAAGAGATCTCAAGCTCAACATCTGTTGGTGCAAAGAGTGATTTTTTCGAATCCACACTCCAATCATTATTGGGCGAAGAGCTTCAAAAAATCCGTCTGAAATCATTGATCCTGAGTGTTGATTCCGGTCATGGCGCACATCCATTATATCCAGATTCTATTGACTCCAATACCAAAGTCAATTTAGGAAAAGGATTGATAATTGAAAGAGAAAATGGAGGAACTACTTCTTCAACACCATTAACAGAGATAATTCCTAGATTGGCAGCGCAAAGAATTAATGAGAATATACAAGGAGCATCCGAGAAGAATACAAAATCATCAGGATCTACTATTGGTCCAATTCTTGAAAAACTAATTGGAGTTCCAACAGTTGATGCAGGAATATGTCTTTTGTCAATGCACTCAATCCGCGAGCTTGGATCAATCAAAGATGTTGATTGTAGCATTAAAATACTTGTGGAAATCATGTCTCACTACCGAGAGTTATGCGCTCTTATTAACTAAACCCAGTTTGTTGTGCTCATTATATTTAATGGAATCATATGTTAAAGATATTGATCCATTGTTTCAATTACTTAATAGCTCAGATGTATCAAATCGAGTGAAATCCCAAATACAGTCGGCTATTGTTGAGATATCTAAGAAATTTAGTGATAAATACAGAGTGATTTCTGATTTGCAATTAGAAAATGCAGAACTCAAGAAATCAATATCAATTTCTGAAGCAAATAATGCATCTCTTATTATTAGCAATAGTAGGTTAAAGAAAAAGATTAGAAATACAGTTTTATCAGATAATTCCAGACAAAATTCTTCATTAGAGAAGAAAGAAATTTTAAAATCAATTGCAAAGTTTCAAGAAAACATTCTTACTGCTCAATCTAAGTATACTCAATCATTGAATATACTTGACCTTCAAATTGAGAAACTCAAGGCACAAGTTAATATTGCTTCTTCTATTATTGATATCCAACTTACAAAAATGAATAAATACAAAATGGAGCTCAAAAAAGCAAAATCATCTCAGATTTGTGTGTATAGATGATTTTATTGGTCTAAACCATAAGTTGGAATATATTTCTCTTCGATTATGATTTAAACGCATATCTACACTTAAGTGGATGATTCCTTATTTGAAGCGAGACCAATGAGTAAAAGGCTTCAAGAGAATCTGTATCATGATATAAATACATAATTTAGATAAAACAGTATTCCATACATTTTAACTTCCTCATTCGTTCATTAATTAAATTGATTTTGTATTAGATATGATAATATGAATCTTTTATATAGTAGAGCTGAAAGAGATGTATATAAGTTTAAAGAGAATATCTATTCAAGATCAAAGATTTCCATTAATGTGAATTGGCAAGTGGGGATTTCAATATACCATCTATGAATGGATCCATTGATCAATTTGTATGTGAAAGAAGAGTGGATAGTGAACTAATTTATGAAATTTCATGAAACTATAAGCGTTAATGAAGAAACTTGAAATAATATAATGAGATTGAAAAAACAAGAGATAAGATCAATATGGTACTGAAAATTATTAAATTTTTTAATAATTTTCAGTACCATCGCGACTATTCTAAAGATAGTAAAAAGGATTTTACTGAGATTGAACAAATCCAAAGAATTCAACACGGTATAAACCAAAATAATCATAGTTGTGCCAACTCTTACTAGTAGATGTGATTCTTATGTACCTGTAATACTTGTTATTAGGTTGAACTGGAAAGTTCTTTTGAGATCTAGGATCATCAAAATTCATGTTACTGTTCTGGAAATCAGTAGTATCTACTTTGTTATCAATGATTTCGAATGTTGATCCATCTGTTGATCCCTCAACTTTCCATGACTTGACTCTATTTCCAACATTCATAGAGTAGGATGTAATAGATACCTTTCTTTCTTTGAAATCAAACTGAATCCATGAATTGGGGAGATTTTGGCTGCACCAGTAACTATTAGTATTATTCAAAACATTCTTAGGTATATATGAACCTGGATTATTATCCAAGATGCTAGATGTTGTTACATCAACATCACTAGAATCAGCCAAATTTTTATCAATTTTCTTAGATAATCCATCAAAGATACCTGAAAACAGATCTGACTTATATAGAAACTCTGGTCTTTCGTTAGCTTTCTTAATTTGGGCTAATTGATCATCTTTAGCTTGAATTTGCATATTTTTCTCGTTAATAGTTGCTTCTTTAGCTTGTATCAACCTTATATTCTCGGCAATAGTGGATTCATTTTCTCGAATCTTATTTTTCAGCTCTCCATTTGTCGCTTTTGTAGATTTGATCTCTAATTTCTGTTCTTCTATAACATTGTTTAGCTCATTCAGCCTTATATTCATCTCAGATACTATTTGCTGAATGCTCTCAGATTGATGTCGGTTTTCAACCCTTAAGGATTCAAGTTCTCTTTGGAACGTCGATAGAACATGATTGGTGTTATCATAGATATCATTTGTATCTTCAATAGACATGATATTGAGAAATCTGTTGAGTTCAGAGAGATCTGAAGGCTTTTGATATTTGATATTATTAAGAAGGATTTTAGCACCAGTTCCATGATGTTTCATACATCCAATCAAGAATTGTTCTAAAGAAGATAAAGAGAAAATCTGATTAGAATGAGCAAAAATGCGACATAATGATGGAAGAGAAACCAAACAGAAGCTTGGATTCTTCAAATATGTTTCTATCTTTTGAGTAATTGATCTTTCATATTTAGAGAAATCTATGTTATCATCATTATGGTCTTGGTTTTGTATTAGGAGAGAGAGAACTCTCTCAGATGAATCATCATTAAGAAGTTGACAAAGAGAATCACAATGAAGACAATTGCAAATATCATAAACATCACCTGCTTTTTCAACACTTGGATAACTGATT
>Ga0209639_1002784_pt1 | contig 12889 bp, 9 predicted proteins | sample EPASupsiteHSE605_FD_187268 | JGI IMG/M metagenome (GOLD analysis project Ga0209639, IMG submission 187268) | Bioremediated contaminated groundwater from EPA Superfund site, New Mexico - Sample HSE6-05 (SPAdes) (version 2) | ecosystem: Environmental > Aquatic > Deep subsurface > Groundwater >...
TAGGATTAATTACGATGAACCGGACAGGTTAAGCGTAAACCCAAATCCTGCTCATGACTTTATTAGCGTTGACTACAAACTGGAACCGGGTCAGGAAAAGGCGGTGCTTTGCATCGCTGATATTACCGGGCGTAAACTATCGTGTAAAACGGTAGGAAAACAAGGTCCGGTTTTGATGGAGCTAAAAGGGCTGGTAAAAGGGTTCTATATTTGTACTCTTGAATCCAATGGTTCTGTCCTTAAAAGTGTTAAATTCTCAGTCTATTAACCAACCTAAGCAAAAGCAGGTGTATATTTACACCTGCTTTTCTTTTTTACCTTTAAAACAACCATGAGAAAATATTTACTGCTTATTTATTTACTATTATCGGGCTTTACCGCCAAACCACAGTCTGCATATTTAAATGTAGCGACTGCTTTTTCACCTATGTGGAACGGGAGTAATTTTTACGGGCAGATGTTCTTTGAAAATAACGAGTTTATATTACTTGGAAGAAATGTATGGACGATAACCTGTAATCAAACATTTTACGCCCGTTTTTCAGCGCAGGGGGATAGCTTGGGATTTTCACAAATAAAGGATACTTTGCCAGGTCATAATAATTATCGGGGAGGGTATAATTCTACATTCAGGTATAAACCAAGCTTCCCTTTTTACAGTAGTTATACATACGGGGATAATCAAAATGCGGTTACCGCTATTTATAAATATGATACCCTGCTGAATTACCAGTTAATCCAGACGATACAGGATACCGTTGGAATAGCAACCAGCTGTAATTTTGAGACTGCTGATCATCATATTTTAAGTTGTGGATGGAAAATGAATTCTTCCAGCACTACCTATATTCATATCATGAAAACTACCAAAAACGGGGGGATGATCTGGCAAAAGAGTATTCAGAGTACAGGATTTACCGTTAATTTAAAAGACGGTGTTCCTTTGCCGGACAGCAGCGTGGTAGTCTCGGGATGGTGTTCGGGTAAACCTGTGGTAGTTCGGCTGGATATTGACGGGAATATCAAATGGCAAAAATATTTTAACGGGCATAGCGAAGCATGGGTTGAACCCACACCGGATTCCTGCCTGGTGGTTGCCTTTGATTCGTTGGTATCAAATCCGGCGAATACGTATGTGCTTAAACTGGTGAAACTAAATCCGGCAAACGGTACGATTATCTGGGATACCACCTATAGCCTGGGTTCGGTAAGCAGTTACACCCGTGCTTTCAGAGTAACCTCTAAAGGAGATTTTTTAATCGCGGGAACAGCAAATTATGAAAATAATTTTTACTATCTGAAAATTTATGCAAATCGTGATACGGCATATTTTAAGTACTCACCTCAATATCTTTTGGTTCGCCTGGATGATATTATAGAGTGCGGTGAAGGACTCGCCTGTTGCGGAGATATTAAACCTAATACAACAACTCCTATAAAGTCTTGGTTTTTTACAACGGATGGTTTTGGGTGTATGACCCCTAACTGTGGGGTGGGAATAGAAGAGTTCAAAGAACCCATCCATATCAAAGAACTTAAGCTCAGCCCGAACCCTGCAAGCAGTGATGTTACCATAACGGCTACACAGCCTTATAAGGAAGGTACTTTGTTTATTTATGATTTTGGAGGTAAAACCGTGGCTGCCTATCCCTGGCCTTGTGGTGAAAGCACTTTGCATATTCCGTTAAATAATGCTCCCCGTGGTATTTACCAGCTTATTTTAGTGACCAATACAACCAATAAGGAAGTGGAAAAGTTGGTAGTGGGAAAGTAAGGAAGAAGTTAGAAGACAATAAACAACAGATGCAAATGAATAAGAGTGATTTGGTTAAATATACTAAAAACCATAAATTTGCTGAGATAGTTTGCATTTCGGCTAATGCCGATATATCCATAACTTTGTGGATATCCAGATGTTGGCGTTCATGCTAAGAGATAACATACATGGTATAATTTTTAAATAAATAAACTTTAAAATTAAGCAACATGACAAAGAAAGAAGAAAAGTTCAAAATTTTGGTTGACCAAAAGCCTTTTGAAATTGAAGAAAAATTCATTACTGGTTTGCAAATCAAAGCCTTGGTTAGTGCACCCGCAAATTACGGTGTTTGGCTTAAAGTAAATGGACCTAATCCAGACAAAGAAATTGCAGATAACGAACAAGTTGATTTATCACAACCAGGTAGAGAACATTTTTTCACTGGAGCAAAAACAACGACAGAAGGCTAATGTTTCTACCAGAATTTGATAGGGAATATTTGCTTGAAAAGGAATATTTTTTTGAAGAAAAAATTGATGCAGACCAAAATGGATTAATTATTAGAAATTGGATTTTACCAATAGGGAAGTATAACTTCGAGAACTCAGATTTGTTAATAATATTGCCGAATGGATATCCTGAAGTTAGACCTGATATGTGGTATTTCAATCCTCCTTTGCTATTAGTACCATCAAATAGTCTTGCAAAACAAACACAAGTAAATATAAATTTTGAGGGTAAAGTCTGGCAAAGATGGTCAAGACACTATCCAGCTAATGAATGGAGAAGTGGCGTTGATGGGATTCATACATATTTAAAGAAAGTACAAACTGCCTTAGAAATAGCGACATGAAGTATTCCATTACAATACAAAACCAACATTTTGAAACACTTAAAGAAAATCTCAATCAATCTGATAACAAAGAACGAGTGGCTTTTATTATTTGCGGTCGGTCAATAATTAAAGGTGTTGAGGAAAAGTTTTTAAGTAGAGAAGTTCATTTTATTCCAGACGATACACTTATTACTTCCGAATACAATCAAGTAAGTTGGCATAATAAACATTTTATTGATGTTTTAAAAAAAGCTGAAGTAAAAAATCTTGCAATCGTCTTGATTCACAATCATCCAGATGGAACAAATAAATTTTCAACAATTGATAACGATGGAGAGTATCATCTTTTTAAGTTAGCATATAACCGAAATGGAGGAATTGATTCTCACGCTAGCCTAATTCTCTTGCCCGATGGCAATATTGTTGGTCGAGTATGGAAGCATGATTTATCGACAGAACCAATCTCAATGATTAGAATAATTGGAGCCAAAATAAAGTTAAATTATCCAAATCAAACTGAAGAATATGAGTCACCCGAAATTTTTAATAGGCAACAATTAGCCTTTGGTCGTTCATTAGTTCAAGATTTATCAAATTTAAAAATTTCTATAGTTGGTGTTGGAGCAACTGGTTCAGCAACGGCTCTTTTGTTAACAAGATTAGGTGTTGGCGAATTGTGTATAATAGATAAGGACACAATTGAGGAATCTAACTTAAATCGCTTACATGGAGCAACAATTTCAGATGTCGGAAAATATAAGGTTGATGTACTTCATAAATACATTAATAATATTGGTCTTGGTACAAAAGTGAATGTAGTTAAAGAATGGGTGTCAAATCTAAAATGCATTGAGCAATTAAAAACTAGTGATATTATATTTGGTTGTACTGATGACCATGCTGGCAGAATCTTACTTAATCGATTTGCATATTTTTATTTAACTCCAATTTTTGATATGGGATTAGTAATTTCAGTTAAAAAAAACTCTTTTGAATTAGAAAATTTACAAGGACGTATTTCATATCTATTTCCAGGTAGTGATTGCCTTGTTACTAAGGAAAATATCAATATGGACATTGCTTATTCTGAGAATCTGAGAAGAAATGAACCTGAAAATTTTAAAAAATTGAAGGAAGAAGCATATGTAATAGGAGAAGGTAATCCATCTCCTGCTGTAGTTACGTTTACAACTCAAATTGCAACTATGGCTGTTAATGAGTTTTTAAATAGAGTTCAAGGATTTAATTCTCAAGCTTTGACTTCTCCACACAAATTATTCTTCTTCCATCGTAGTATCGAAATATTTCCTGAAAATGTTTCAGAAAATGAATGTCGTATTTGTGGAAAAAGCAATTATTGGGGCAGAGGTGATATGGAACCATTTTTAGATATGATTATATAAATGAAGAAACTCAAGTATTTTAAAAGTAAACTAAGAGATATGCTGTGGTCATTTAAGCAATTTCAATATAAAATTGAAATTATTCCTGATAATCCTAACCCTGATTCTCTTAAGGAGAATATCATATATGTAGTTGGTGGCAAAAACTATATAAAGTGGGGGTATATGAAATGTCCATGTGGTTGTGGTGACTTGATAATGTTGTCTTTAATTAAAAGTTCTTTCCCATCATGGACAATAAAACAAGACAAAATTGGTAGAGCAACAATTTATCCTTCAATAAATAAATTAAACGGTTGTAGAAGTCATTTTTTTATACGAAAAGGGAAATTGATTTGGGCTACATTTAATGATTACTAAAGAACAATAAAGCACGAAATGCTAACAAGCGATCATAAAACATAACGGTTTCAGTGCGATTTGCAAGGTCAGTAACGGGAGATAAGTTCCTAGCCACGCAATCCGCTACGTTTCATACTGCCGTCCGTCAGACTGTCTAAAAACTAAATAATACCCTTCTAAGAATTGAATATTTGCAATTTAATTCCATTATGTGTCCAATGTTATTTTTGTAAATTTGAGGTTTCTAGACAAACTGCCGTTAGCTGCAACCCTATGACATGTAACAATAAAAAGCATATATTAAATTATTTTTTATCCTATGAGTAAACTTGACTTCACTAATATAATAACAGACGTTTCAGCTAAACAACAGCTTGAAAAGAAGATTGCTGAATACAAAATATTTTACAAAACTCATTTGATAGGAATAAAAAACCGAAATGAAGCACTAAATAAACTCTATCCACTTTGTATTAAGTATCAAAAGACTGAGCCCAAAATGGCATTCTATGCTGACAAGGAAAGAATTTCTTTAGAAGTTGAAGTAGAAGAAATTATCAAAAAATATTTTAGCCCTGCCATTTTACAGCTTTTTCATAAAGAAATTCCAACACCAAAACGAAAAATTGATTTTGACAAATCCTTTTGGATTGGACTTTTAGCGAGTTTTGCAAACACTTGTGAAACACTAAACGAAAAGTATAAACAAGAATGGAATTACAGAAGTAACTTTTTAATTTATCTAAACAATTGTTTAAATCACGATGGTCTGCATCCAGACATTCTTCGTAGAGATAGCAAAGCATTCAAAAGATATAATTTTGTAGTCGAACACTATTATAAATCAAAAAACAAAATTATTGAGTATAGAACCCTCTTAAAGCGAGAAAATCTAGAAGAAGAATTCCTTACCCCTTATGAGAAAAAGCTACCAATAAGAATGAAAGGAAAACTAATTCCATTCAAGAATATTTATTCCATTCAAATAACTTCTACATTACTTCTTGATGATGAAATTGAACTTTATGCAAGGAAAAATAATTTCACTTGGAATAATTCAACAAAGGATGAACTGAAATTCATTTCATTTTGCCAGAACGAAACAGAGAGTTTGCATAGAAACCCATATCTTATTGATGACAAAGAAAAATATAGAAACCAAAACATTTACTTTGTTCACCCAACAAGAATACAAGAACTAAAAGAAATAAAAAGCAAACAATTTGATTTAGCTAAACTTGTTCGACTATGTGAAGAGCTCAATAACAACTCTGCAAGTATGAACAATTTTAGTTCTTCATTACTTGTTCGTTCAATTATAGATCATATACCGCCAATATTTGGTTATGCAAACTTTTCACAATTGGCAAACAATTACTCAGATGGGACAAAAAGTTTTAAAAGGTCAATGCTCAACCTTGACAACTCATTGCGTAACATAGCAGACAATAATATTCATTCTCAAGTTCGTAAAAAAGAAGTTCTGCCAACAACAACACAAATTGACTTTACCCCAGAGTTAGATTTACTTTTAAGTGAAATTGTAAGAAAACTAAAATGATTAACGTAATGAAAAGAAGGGCAGCAGTTAACAATACCTATGAACAAGTCGGCACGACAAAGTGGAGCAAACGGACAGAGTTTTTTTGTAGCTTTGTTGACGGCTTGGCAGGACAGAAGTTCTTTTTTACCGCCCTGTTGTATAGCTGTGGGATGTCAGACTGTCTAAAAACTAAATAATACCCTTCTGAGAAATGAATATTTGTAATTTAATTCCATCAGGTGTCCAATGTTATTTTTGTAAATTTGAGGTTTTTAGACAAACTGCGCGTTAGCGGTAATGCTACGACACAATTTCATAGTCAGACAGAGATGACATTTGACAGCATCAAACAAAACATACAAGAATATGACCCAGTTGAAATAATCCTGAGTTGTTACAATGTGCTTGACGAATACAAGGAAGAGACTTTGCCAGTGTGGTCAATTCTTCTTTTAATCAAGTGGACATATCAGCATTCTGTTGTAAAGGACAGCTACAAGCCATTAACTGATAAAGATTACTCTGATCTTGTTAACTCAATTTACAACTTTAATCAAGAGCATATCTCAAATTTCATTCATGACGGAAAAATTGAAAAAGCATTTCATATTCTTTACCACCAACAGTTCTATCTTCAAAAGAGCGTTTACAAAGAAATCTTTGAGACTCAACTCAAACTTTATCATTCAATAAAAGGGAAGTATGACATAGGCAATTCTTTCTTCACGAAAACAAAACTTACAGTTTTAGAATTTTTGAAAATTTCGCAAGTTTTTTGGCTTTACATAAACATTGGAGTTTTGAAAGGTAAAGAGTTGAAATTTAATGGATACTATGACAAAAATTTCTTAAAAATTACAAGTGAATTATTCGGTAGGGAAAAAGTTTTATCATACTTGAAACTTTTAACTCTTAATCCTCAAAATCCAGTTTCGGATATTAACGTTTTCAAAAGAGGTATTCAAAGGGAGGACTTACAGATAGTTGAAACAACATTCTTTGTGATGTTTCCCTTTCAAATAGTCAGGGACAATGTAAAATTGATACATGAATCTGTTTTTAAACACACCATCAATTATTATATCTATGACTATTTGAAATCTACTGACGACAGTTTTACAACAGAGTTTGGTTATAGGTTGGAAAAGTATGTGGGTCTTGGCTTAAAAGAGATGAAAATTAATTTTAAGAACGAAACCGAACTTAAAAAGCAATTACCTAAAAAATCGCCAATTGTAGACTACTTCATTTCTGAACAGAATATCTATATTGAATGTAAGGCGACTGAATTACAACCATATCCATCAGTTAATCCGCTTGACGACCTACTTATCAATTCTCTTAAAAGTTCATTATTCAAAGCTTATTTTGAGCAATTTATACCTGTAGCAAAAACTGTAACTCCAAATACCGAGAATTGGGGAATAATTATAACATATAAAGAGTTCTACTGGAGTACGTTTACAGAATTGTATAATATTGGTAAAGACCAGTATTCATCTGCAAATGACTTTACTTTCATGCCATACGACAATGTGTTTATCATTGACATTTACACATGGGATAAAATCGTTCAAATTGTAAAAGACAAAAAAGCCACTCTTTTAGAAATTTTGAAAGTCGCAAAAAACAATAACTCAAAACAAGAGACCAGCAAACAACTGTTTAATATGCACTTGGACATTTACAATATTTACACACTTGATCTTGACTACTTGAAAGATGAACATGTGTTACTTGACTTGAAATAAAGCACTACCGCCAATTAAATTAGGAACATGAGCGGTACGCAGCACTCAGCGATTATTCGAGGTTGAACGATACTTGGGCAAGCTTAAAAGGTTGTTGCTTTTGCGCTATATACTTAGATTGCCTATCCCTGCTTGCAGTGAAAGTATCCTGCGCATTCCTTTACACAATGTTCCCCGTGGTATTTACCAGCTTATTTTAGTACCCAATACTACCAATAAGGAAGTAGGAAAGCTGGTGGTGGGGAAGTGAAAAGTTTTTCGTTAATTTTAAATAAATATACGCCCAGATTGTCACTTAATTGGTTAATTCCTATCTTATTCAAAATCTACACAAAATCACAATTAAAAAACCTGCTCGCAATTTATAGTCTAACTATATATTATATATTTGAATGATATTTATGTCTTTTTTTCGTATTTTCGGTTGTAAATTAGAATCATTTAAATTCATTTGCACTACTAGCTATGAACAAAACCATCTCAAATATTTTAGCAATACTTATAATTTTATTATTTGCAATACTCTTTCAGTGGAAATATATCAATGAGTTTCCGTCTTATATACATGCATGGTCCCAGTCGGACAGATACGCCTTAGCTTTAGGTTTCGTAAATAATAATCTTAATTTTTTTCATCCGGAATCATTCATTATGAATCCTCAGTTTCCAGATAATTGGGACACTGCTTACAAAACGAGTATTACTGCTGTTGACTTTCCTATAAATGAGTACATCGTTGCCATTATCATGAAGTTTACTGGCTGTACCTCGCCCTGTATATTTCGTTTATTCACACTTTTATACAGTTTAACAGGATTGTTTTTTCTCTTTAAGATAGCATTACTACTTACAAAACAGTTATTAAAATCTTTTTTAGTATTGATTTTCGCAGCAACTTCCCCCGTTTTTATTTATTATCAGAGTGGTTTTATTCCGGGAATTTCTTCATTATCAAACATACTCATCGGTCTCTGGTTTTACTTGAAATACATTCAAAACAATAACAATAAGCATTTTTGGTGGAGCACATTTTTTTTGACATTAGCCACACTTGTCCGAACTAGCTTTATCATTCCGCATATTGCAGTTTTCTGCTTTGAGCTTTTTAGAATTCTAAAAAAAGAAAGCAATTTCAAACCTAAAATACTACCAGTATTTCTGTCATTTGCATTTATTGCATCCTATTTTATATGGAATCTGCACCTGCGGAAAATCTATGGTTCAATGTTTTTAAATAAATTAGCCTATCCTGAAAATCTAACCCAAGCAAAAGAGCTCCTCTTAGATAGCATAAACCGATGGGGATTTCATTATTTTTCATGGGCACATTATGCTCTTTTGGTTCTTGCTTTAATTGTCTCATTCGTAAATACAACTTTTATATTCTCTCAATTAAAAAATAAGTCTGAAAAACATAGTTCTTTGCCTCTATGGATCTTAAATTTAATCTGGATGTTTGGATGTATTCTATTTCTAGGAGCAATGCTGAAACAATATTCATATCATGACTATTATTTTCTTGACACTTTTTATCTACCTATAATTTTTTGGCTCATTTTAATACTAAAGACTATTCCCAACCCAGAAAAACGACCACTTTCGCTTATAACAGGATGCTTGGTTTTATTATTGTTTATTTCTTATACAAAGAATGGATTAAAGATGCAAAGGGAAAGACGAACATACGAAGATGGAACAAACCAAACAATTAGTGATTTTGAAAATTCCGCAGAATTTCTGAACTCTTTAGGAATAGACCGAAAAGCGAAAATCCTTGTAATCAATGCTTCTCCTCAAAACATTACATTTATATTAATGAAAAGAAAAGGTTTTATTATTTCGTGGCCAAATAGAGAACGTCTTTTAAAAGTTTTAAAATGGAAATGGGATTATCTCATTTTTCAAAACAGTTATTACTTTCATGAATACATGTACAATCCGGATATTTTATCGCGGTTTCATAAAGTGGCCGATAATGGAAAAATTACCGTTTGTACTTTATCTGATACCATTAAAAATCAAGATCCGGTTTTATTTTATGCTTTCAATTCAAAAAAGCCAAGATTTCTAAAAACTATAAACTTTGATTCATCCGCAACCGAAGGGTGGTTTAATATTGATAGTACTGCCGATTTCACAAATTCGGGGAATACATCAAGTCTTCTTGGCATTGAAAAAGAATGGGGAACAGGCTACAAATCAATAGATTTGCATTATTTTAGGAAAAGTATTACTCAAGTATTGTTTTCTGGCAAAATGTTCAGTGAAAAAAAACCGGATTGCTGCTTTATTGTATTTACCGTCGAAAAAGATGGAATCAGGTACTACCACCAAACATTTAACATCAATTATTTACTTAACCCCAATCAGTGGAATCAAGTAAACGCATTATTCAGTATTCCTCAAATAAAAATTGAAAATGGATTTTACCGACTTGACATATATATTCCCTGTAAACACAGCAATATTTATCTCGACGATTTAAAAATTGCATTTTACTAGGCTTGAAATCTTGTTCTTCCCGTCACTGTTTCAGAAATGAAACCATATAGGACTTGTATAGCCATAGGATTTGTGCTTATATCTGGTTTGCAAATTATTGTACTTTAATACATTGCATTTCTTCTTATGTACTCTTATTTTCTTCTCTTTTTTTCCGCCTTATCTAGGGTGGGCTTGTTGTGTAGCTTTCATCCATTTTCTGTTACATTCAAATGCCGTAGGATATTATTGTAAGCCAAGCCACATATGAAATAGCCCGGTATATAACAAAGAAAACATTACTGCGAACAAAAGAGTAGTTCTTACCATTAACACTGCTGTCTGGTATCTGCCAGTTTATTCTGATAATCAAATACTATTAATAAAAAAGTTGAAAAACTGATGATAGGTAGATAATGGCAGTTCCCGTAAACGTTTCTTTTTGTAATTTTGGAAGATGAAAACAGCATAGTTTCACTGTCAATAATTGCCGGAAATTATAAAATATAGATACATCACTTATGGAATTTACATCAGAACAAAAAAGAATATTTCAATTTGTAAGTCAGGAAAAAGGACACGGAATTATTGATGCAGTTGCCGGAGCAGGAAAGACAACTACAATAATGGAATGTGCAAAATTTGTCAAGGATAAAAGTACAATTCTATTCTGTGCGTTTAATAATAGCATAGCCAATGAAATAGCACAAAAATTTCAAAAACTTGGATTAAATGCAGTTACCGTAAAGACAATACACGCATTAGGCAGGCAAATACTTCAAGATAATAATAATTCCGGACAGCAAATCACTCTTGAAGAGAATAAATATAAAAAACTTCTAAAAGACAAAGAGATACAGGCGAAATTAAGAATTCACTTTGAGAGAATTTTAAAAATCAATGGTTTTGAACTAGATGGGCTCGATGACAGAAAGAGTTTTGCAGTAGATAGTTTGGTTAACAAAATAAAGTCAAGGCTTCTTGATATAAATTCAAAATTCAGAGCAACCCTGACAAAAGAGGAATTGTTAGAATTTGAAGAACTTGTAATTCATTATGGGATTTTCGATGAGATTGAATTCACCAAGAGAAACTTCAAAGAAGAACTCAAAGAATACTTTGAATGTCATAAACTTTTGCTTGAAGCGGGAAATGAACTATCAAAAAAGACAATGGTTATTGATTTTACAGATATGCTTTATTTGCCATATAAGTGGAATCAACAACCTACAAAAAAATATGAATTTTTGTTTATTGATGAATGTCAGGACTTATCTAAATCACAGTTTGCTGTTGCAGCCAAACATAGCAAAAAAGATGGCAGGATATTAGCAGTAGGAGATCCAAGTCAGTCTATTTATGGCTTTACGGGTGCTGATATTAATTCGTTTTTTCGTGTTAAAGAATATACAAAAGCATTACAATTGCCGCTTACTACTTGTTTTCGATGCCCTAATAAGGTAATTGAGCTGGCTCAAACAATACGTAAGGATATTGTGGGTAATAAAGAAGATGCTGGGATATTAGATAAGATTTCATTTGATAACGTTATTAAGCTGGTTAAACCAGGAGATTTAATAATATCAAGACTTAGGGCACCTATAGTACTAATGGTTTTCAGCCTTATTGATAAAAATATAAAAGTCCGGATTCATGAAGATGAAGCACGGGAAATCATTAGTGAAATAAAGAATATTTTTAAGCAGAATGAACTTAATATTTTAATATCCACACTATCTGGTGAATTCTATGAACTCGAATTAGCAGTAAAAGAAAGGTGGAAGTGGTTTATTGCAAAAAATGCCGAACTAATTGTTGACCGCACAGAACGAAACCTGTACATTAAAAATGAAAACAATTATCTTGATAAAAAAATAGAGTTTCTTCATAAAAAGTATGAACAATGGAGGTATGATTGCGACACTGTAAACGATATAATCAGAAAAATAAAGGAGTCAATATCTGCCACAGAAAATTCTATTAAATTATCGACTATTCACAGAGCAAAGGGGTTAGAAAATGAAAGGGTTTTTATTTTAAATTATAATGAGTTGCCGTATTCTAGACTTCATCAGAAAGATTGGGAAAAGACACAAGAACTCAATTTGAAGTATGTTGCAATTACAAGAGCTTTAGAAGAATTATATTTGATAGAGGCAAAAAAAAATTGATATTCCTGAAGATGAAGAAAGTTTATTTGATGAATTTACCGTTTGGTTGACATGAAAAAATAGCTACAAACAATATCGTATGTAAAATATTGGTATTAAATTTGTTGTACAAAGTTTCATTTCTGCATTGGCGTTTGTGTTGGCGTACAGCGACGAAGCTCACAATTCTCAATGTTTCACACATGCAAACATTGACTGTAATTCGGTGGTAAGCAGAAATATTAATAAAAAAAACTTCAAATAGACATAAGTATAAGTGCAAATACCCTTTTCCACAAATCGGGAAAATTCTGTACTCAAAAGTGTTAAATTCTCAGTCGATTAACCAAATTAAGCAAGGCAGATGTATATTTACACCTGTCTTGCTTTTTTATCCTTAAACTGTTATAAGGTAGTTGCGACTATTCAATATTAGCGGTCATTGTATAATAAAGTCGGTAAATAATTACGAACAATTAAAGTAATGAAAAAACGAGAATATGAATCCGGAAGTAAATTGGTTTTTTAATGAAAAAACAAAATGGCAGGACGAATACAATGCTTTACGAGATATTTTTTTGAGAAGTGAATTATCTGAAGAATTAAAATGGGGTTGTCCATGCTA
>Ga0209639_1002785_pt1 | contig 12888 bp, 11 predicted proteins | sample EPASupsiteHSE605_FD_187268 | JGI IMG/M metagenome (GOLD analysis project Ga0209639, IMG submission 187268) | Bioremediated contaminated groundwater from EPA Superfund site, New Mexico - Sample HSE6-05 (SPAdes) (version 2) | ecosystem: Environmental > Aquatic > Deep subsurface > Groundwater >...
GGTCGATTTTATTGACATGCATCTGGGTGCCAACCGTCGCAAACTGTTTGATAAGCTGGTGGAGGAAATGTCGCACGACAGAGCCAAACATACGATTTTGCCCCCAAGCAAATTTGGACTGGTTCAGATTACACGTCAGCGTGTGCGACCTGAAACCCATATCGAAGTGCTGGAAAAATGTCCTGTTTGCAGTGGAACCGGCGAAATCAAACCACACACTTTGATTATCGACGAAATTGAAAATACATTGACATTCCTGGCGCATGAACAGAATGAGAAAGAGCTGATTTTATTCACCTCTCCTTTTATTCATGCATTTATTACCAAAGGTGTTTTTAAAAACATTGCAAAAACCTGGCGTAAAAATCTGAAGTGCAAGCTGAAGATTAATTCTGCCGGAAATTATCATATTCTGGAATATCATGTTTTTAATTCCAGAGGCGAGGAAATAACCCTTTAATTTTATTTGCTGTGGAAGCGAATATTCCGGCCTTTCTGTTGGGGCAGATTCTTCCAAAGATGGAGAAGTTCTGTGCTTTTCAGGAACGTTGTGTGTATGATGTAAAAATGAAACTCATGCGCATGAATGTCGAAAAGTCGCAATGGGACAGCGTTATAAAGTATCTGCAGGAAAATAATTTTTTGAACGAAGAACGATTTGCCGAGTTGTTTGTGCGCAGCAAAATTCGTCAAAAGGGCTGGGGCCCTGTAAAAATAAAGATGGAGCTGTTGCAGAAACAAATCTCGCCTGCATTGATTGAGCAGTATTTATCGGCCTTTGAGTGCGATAATCAGCAAACGCTGTTACACGACTGGCTGATGAAAAAATATGCCAGCGTACAGAATGAAGAAGTTCAGAAACAGCGCGAAAAGCTGATCCGGTTTGGTATTTCGAAAGGATTTGAATCGGGTATGGTGTTTTCCGAAACCGATAAAATTATAAAGGCCCATTCGAAAAAATGAGCCTTTATAAAATTCGAAAAAATAATTTTAGCGCAATGTCAATGTAGCCTGACCCAGTTCGTGGTCATCGGCAAATATGGCAATGTGATATACGCCGGCCGGAAGTTCAATGTTGTCGCGCGGATAATCAATACAGATTGAATTGGCTTTTCCGGTATAATTAATCACGGTTTTGGCAGTGTACTGAATGCGCTGCCCTTTATAAATGAAAGAATAGGAACCTTGTGTCAGGATCAGATTGTCGGGGCGTGCAATGCGCACATACACATCCTTCTGTCCAGTACCCACGAGTGGATTTTCGCCAATGGTGAGGCAAACGCGGATGAGTTCGACTTTACGTGCCCGATCGGTAATGGATTCCTTGGTGCCTGATTTTTTATTGTAACCTGTGGCTGAAATATTATATCCTTTCAGGTAAGCAGCATCGTTGATTTTTGTTGAGAGTTTGTCTTTTTCCTGCGTCAGCTCAAAGGTTTTTTTATTGGCGTCATCAAGACTTCCTTTCAGAGTAGTGTTTTCATTTGTAAGAGTTTGATTCACTCTGTACATGCTGTCGAGTTGTGTAACATAACCCTGAGTGATATTGCGCAATGCATCGAGTTTTTTCTTGATGCGGCGGTAATCGGCCTGGGAATTAATCAGAGACTCGATTTCTTTGGCCTGCGCCATGATCAGACTGTCTTTGCCCGAGAGTTTATCGCTGAGGTAACCGTATTCGTTTTTAATGCGATTGTGTTCGGCCATCAGTGAATCAAGCTGCCCTTGAAGTTCATCGGAATGCTGGGCACAGTTTTCTTTTTCCTGAACAACCGTATCGACACTGGATTTATTGGAGATCAGCAAAAATGCCAGTACTGCAATAATCAATATCAATACACCAATAATGACCTTATAGGTTGTTGAGCGTTTTTTCTCCGGAGAAGTGTTGCTTTCCATAATGTGAAACTTAAAAAACAAAGTGCAAATTTATTATTTTTGAACGATAATCCTGCAAATTTATTTGATTATGATACTCGGTTCACTCATGCGATTGTTTTATCCCGATTTGTGTTGTGCCTGCGGACAAAGCCTGATGCGGGGAGAGCATGTGATTTGTTTGTCCTGCCTGATGAAACTGCCTGAAACGGATTTTCATACATTTAGCGATAATGCGGTGGCGAAGCTGTTTTATGGCCGCATCAACGCCGAGAATGCCACTGCCATGTGCTATTACGAAAAAGGTAGTCTGGTTCAGCATCTCATGCATCAGCTGAAATATAAAAACAAGCCGGAAATCGGTGTGTACTTTGGTCGCAAACTAGGCAAAAAGCTCTCTGAATCGGACTTGTACAAAGATGTAGATGCGGTAATACCAATTCCATTGCATCCGAAAAAAATGAAAATCCGGGGTTATAATCAAAGTAAAGTCATTGCCGATGGATTTGTGCAGGCGTTTCCTGTTCCGGTTATTGAAGATGTTCTGGTGCGGGTTGAATTTACCGAAACCCAAACGCGTAAAAACCGCTGGGACCGTTATCAGAACGTGAAAGATATGTTTGGCGTTCAGCATCCCGAAAAAATCAGGGGCAAACATGTTCTGATGGTGGATGATGTTATTACCACCGGCGCCACTATTGAAGCATGCGCAAAACATTTACTTGCGGTGGAAGGTGTTCGGGTCAGTATTGCAGGACTGGCTTCGCCGGCCCGATAAAAAAAGCCACTGCATATGAGTGGCTTTGGTCTCCCGGGGGGGATTCGAACCCCCGACCCATTGATTAAGAGTCAATTGCTCTACCAGCTGAGCTACCAAGAGATTTTGGTGGTGCAAAATTAGAAAAAAACATGCTTGGTGTCCGATAAACTGCAATAAAAATTCTTCCGGGCATTGATTATATTTGCAATATGAATCCGAAAAAAGAAATAAAGTCTGTAGCCATTTTTTGCGGCTCATCGGCCGGAGCCGATCAACAGTACACTGTAGCGGCTGAAGAACTGGTGAGGGTGTTGCACGCACACAACATTTCAATTATTTATGGTGCAGGCTGCACCGGACTGATGGGCGTTGTGGCCGAAGAAGCGCTGCGCTGCGGTATTCATATTACCGGTGTTGTGCCGTCGTTTTTTATGTCGGAGAATGTTGTACACAAAGGGCTCTCAGAGCTTATTGTAACGGATTCGATGGCCACACGCAAAAACACCATTCTCGAAAAAGCCGACGCCTGCATTGCTTTGCCGGGCGGCTTCGGTACCTTTGATGAATTGTTTGAAGTAGCAACCGCTGTGCAGCTTGGTTTGCAGCTTAAGCCCATCGGACTTCTCAATACGAAGAATTATTACGATCCGCTGTTAGCCATGCTGCAGCAATCGGTGCGCGAAAAATTTGTGCGCGAAGACCATCTGAAAGCCTTGGTGGCAGACGAAAATCCGGAACAGCTTTTTCAGAAATTACTGCATATTGAATACGAAGCGCCAGTGAACTGGATTGAGAAATTGATTGAGCGGAACAGGTTCTGAATATCTAAAAAGCAGGCCGCAGCCTGCTTTTTAGATATTTCCCTTTAGCAATTATTTCTTCTGACAGCCGAATAAAACAATTAGAAAAAAGAAAAACCAGTGTTCGCATTTGAAATTCCATTGTTTTTGAAAGTTGCTTAAATGGATTCGTTCAACAGTTAACGGTAAACAATTTTGAAGTGGATTATTAATTGGTTATTGGCCTGGCGTATTCAGATTAACGCATCCATCCTTCTATGATATATTTTTTTTGAAATAGTTTTCTTTCCCGGCCGGTGGCTTCAGATTTAAACCAAACTTCGAATCTGGCTGCATAGGGCTTGTCCCAATCACCTTCGTAAATGGTAAAATCTTTTAAAGATCCAAATTTCACAATGCTGTCGCCAGGATTAAAAACAGGTATTTCACTTTTCCCTTTTAGCCTATCCTCCGATAGTTCAATTTCCTGAGTTATCTCAAATGCTTTTAGATAGATGGTCCCTTTTTCAATTTTTCCAATCCAGAAATCGTACTGATAAATTCCCTTTTGAACTGAATTGTAAAGCTGTAAATCAGTAAATTGCTTTTTAATGTTTCGGACAGAATCGTCAATCGGTACGATGAATGTCAAATCAATTGGTTTATTTAATTCAATGTTTTTTGGAATTTCAAGATTGTCGGCCCACTTATCTCCATCAATTGTTGGTATTACAAATGCATAAATAAAAGTCCATATGAGGACGAAAATAATTCCTCCGATTAAAATGACAAATGAAAGCAATCCTTCCCGCCACTTTTTTCTGAAAAATTGAAATATTGACGAAACAATCAACAGCAATAACCCAATACAAAAAATTATACTTGCGATGTTTTGAAAATAATGGGAACGTGCATTTTCAAATCCGGAAAAAAAGAATATGATCAAGGTTGCCCCGAAAAAAATAACAGGATAAATCCAATTATTGAAAAAAACTTTTACCGCATTAACGACTATCATTTTTTGTGTTTCCTTCCATTTGTGAAATATATCAACACGATTCACAAATATACCAACAAATTTTATTTGCTATTTATTTACTGAACAAGAAATATTATTAATGAGTTTTCAAAAAGGATGATGTAGCGCACTCCAACTCACAAAAAAAGCAGGCCGCAGCCTGCTTTATACAAATGTTTTTCAGTATTTATTTCTTCTGACGGGCTTTGAATTCTTTCAGGCCATCGTCGAGGAAGCGGATGTAATCTTCAACATTGAGGTTGTAGCCGCGTGGAGAAACCAGATCTTTGCCTTCGGTATCAACCAGCGCATAATAGGGCTGAGCGCTTTGGTTGTAGCGGGTTACCTGCAGGTCGGCAAATTTACGTCCTATGGTTTTCTTCACTTTTCCGTCAACGGTAGAGGTGACCCATTCTGCTTCGGGCAATTCGGTTTTGTCATCGACATACAGTGCCACAACAATGTAATCGTTCATCAGTCGTTTGAGAACTTCAGGATTGCTCCATACATTGGCTTCCATTTCGCGGCAGTTGTTGCAGCCATGACCTGTAAAATCGATAAACAAAGGTTTGTTTTGCTGTTTAGCACAGCGCAATGCCTGGTCAAAATCGTGATATCCTTTCAATCCATGTGGCAGCGGATCAAAAACTTCTTCGAATTTTGGTTTTTCGCACAACGAAGTGGAATCATTCGAGCCACCACCATACAACTGAACAGTTTCGCGCATCATGCGTTGCATGTCAAAATCCTGTGTCTGCATCGGAGGCATGTAGCCCGATAATGCTTTCAGCGGCGCACCCCACATGCCCGGAATCATATATACAACAAATGAAAATACGGTTATCGAAAGGGCAAGTCGTCCAACGCTCAGATAAGGAACCTCGCTGTCGTGTTTGAATTTGAGTTTTCCAAGCAAATAGAAACCGAGTAACGCAAAAGTCACAATCCAGATAGCGAGATAAATTTCACGGTCGAGGAGTCCCCAATGGTAGGCCTGGTCGGCGGTCATTAAGAACTTGAAAGCCAAAGCGACTTCGATAAAACCAAGCACGACTTTAACGGAGTTGAGCCATCCGCCTGATTTTGGCAGGTTTTTCATCCAGCTGGGGAAAAAGGCCAGCAAGGTAAAAGGCAGAGCAAAGGCCGTTGAAAATGCCAGCATCGTGATAATGGGTTCCCATATTTCACCCTGGGTCGATTTTACAATGATGGTTCCAACGATAGGTCCTGTGCAGCTGAAGGAAACAAGTACCAATGTCAGAGCCATGAAAAATGAACCGATAAAACCGCCGCGGTCGGCTTTCGAATCGGCTTTTGAAGTCATCCACGATGGCAGCACGATTTCGAACGCACCAAAAAACGAGGCGGCGAAAATAATAAAGATCAGGAAGAATATGATATTCGGAATCCAGTGTGTACTCAGGAAATTGAAAATGTCGGCAGTGACACTATCTCCGCCAACAAAGTATGTTACGCCGATTAAAATGGCAATGGGAATGGTGTACAAAGCCACAATGCTGATTCCGAAAACCGATGCATTGAAACGGCTTTTCGCCTTATTTTCGCTTCCCTTCAGGAAGAATGAAACCGTCATGGGCACCATCGGAAACACGCATGGGGTGAGTAATGCAACAAAACCCCAGATGATTGCTTCGATGATGATGGACCATAATGAACCACTGAAAGCGCCATCCTGTGCGGGTTTTACTTCTGCCGGCTTCGGCTTGGGTGTTTCCTTTTTAGGCTCTGTTGCCGCTTTTATCGCTGTTGTATCAACCGGTTTTTCCTTGTTGTATTGCGATCCGTCGATATTGACAGTGAAGTCAATGTCAATGAAGTCACATCCAAAGTCATTACATGTTTGTCCTGATATATTGATTGTTACAGGAAAGGTCTTATTCCCTAACACTTTAATACGTTGAGTGAAGTAGGCTTTGTTGGTGAAAAATTTCTCTGTAACATTGAATACTGGTTCAAATAATTCGGTTGGTTTGGGATACTCAAGCACTTTACCAACTTTTATATATTTACCACTAGGTTCGAATGTGAATATTAGCGGATTAGAACCTCCAACTGGATTGTACTGTGAATACAGATGATATTTCTGATCTATGGTTGCCGTTAAAATAATATCGGCTTCGGTATCTGAAACCTTTTTAACCTGACTGCTCCATTTTACAGGTTTTGAAACCTGGCCCTGAGCCACGGAGAACAACATCAGTAAGGCAAGTACGAGGGGAAAACGACGGAATATCATATCTAGAAACTTTAATATATTGGCTAACAAAAGTAAGAAATTGTTTAAAGCAATTGCAATTTTAAAACGTCGGTTGAAATGTCAAATATCATGAACCGGTTGTCGGTGCGGTAGCCAATCAGCCACACAATGTCGGGGCCGCTGCACAACACATATGCTGAATTCCGCTCTGCGACAGTGGTTTTGGCGTCAGTGAAATAGTCTCCGACTTTCTTGAACTCGTTCATTCCGAAAGGTATAAAGCGGTCGCCCGGATTCCATTTTCTGACCAAAAGAGGAAAATTTATTTCAACGGGATTCAGGTAAGCCGTGTTTTGTGGCGAAATGAGATCCTTTTTCGACTGCAGCCGGGTTATTTCCATCCGCAGCGCGAAAGGTAAATGGCTGGTGTCAAGGTCTTCGTCGATGTACCAGCATCGCTCTTCCGTTTCTTCCTCAATGGGTCTCAGCTGCATTTTGTTGCGATGTACAAACAATTGATACTGCTTCGACAAAAACATCATGGGCTCCGATGGATTTTCGTTCGCGAGAATGGAGCCGGCACATGACGGAGCAAATCCATAGGTGAGTAAAAACTGCATCAACAGCAGCTTTGCTGAGGCTTTTTGTTTCAGTTGCTGCAGATCAATTCCTTCTTTAAACGGATCGCCCAGGCTTTCAAGGACTTGTTTGCTGTTGTTGGAAAACCAGTGCTGGTATTCGCGCAAATTGGCCACCGATGCGGCTGCACGTCCCGAAAATCCGGGCATGATTTCTTCGAGAAGCGGCGTGATTTTATGACGGATTTTGTTTCGCAAATAATGATTGGTGGCATTGGAGCTGTCTTCAACATACGAAATCATGTGCTTTGCCGCATAATCTTCAATGTCTTTTCTTGAATATTCCAGCATGGGGCGGAGCAGTCTGTTTTCGGTTTCGCGGATGCCGGCCAGGGTCGATAAACTGCCTTTGCGGTTGAGCGCCATCAGCAGCGTTTCAACCACATCGTCGCGGTTGTGGGCGGTGACTATAAAATCGAACTGGTTTGTTGCTGCGGTTTCCTGAAAGAAATCGTAGCGCAGTTTCCGTGCGGTTTCCTGAATACCAAGACCCAGAGTCTGTGCTGTTTGTTTGGTGTCGAATTTTATATCAAACAAAGGACATTGAAGTTGGTGAACAGCATCGGCAACAAACCGATGGTCGCGCGTGCTTTCATCGCCCCGCAGCTGAAAATTGCAATGCGCAACAGCTATTTGTAATCCACATGAATGAAACAAATGCAGCATCACCATACTGTCGATGCCACCGCTGACCGCCAGCAGATATTTGCGGTTGCGCCAGTCCGGACAAAGCCGGCTCAGATGTTCCTGAAACGGTTGCTGATCAATCATGCTTCAATTGTATGGGTTGCAGGGTGATGATATTCCGGTTTTTCAGATAATCGTTCAGCTGTGCTGAATCTACTCTCATGCAGGTCTGGTCGGGTAAATCGAATACCCACAACATCAGGTTTTCAGTGTGGGTTTTTTCAGAAAAATACTTAACAAATGTATCCGGCATCAATAATCCGGAATCAGCGCCGGCCAGTAATCCGACAAAATGCATTTGCTTTTTCCCGTTGATATCAACGCTTTGAATCCAGCCTGGCTGCACGTTTCCGGTACTCTGGCCCTGTGACAGTAAATGATTTTTCAGTACATCTGTTTTCTCCTGAAACAAGTGTTGATGCCAGTTTTGAGTCTGTGCCGGAAAATGTGCAATAGATGCAGCTGCAAATAAATTGAATTTGATGTCGGTTTGCATCGTAGATTCAGCGCCACTTTCGGCAGACAAGTATTCAATAAACGATGTTTCGTTTTTGTTTTCTGCAAGTAATTTTGTCAGCGAAGAAATATTTATTTGTGATGTTCGCAGAAGCTCCAGAATATTTTTTTCTTCATTACTCAATCCGTCCGACATCATTCCAAGTGTCTCTGCAAGCCATTGTGCATCGGCCTGAAGCGGTTCGTACATGGGATGCAGTTCATTCAAACTCAGATTCAGTGCCGGGCGCAGCCGCATGTTTTTGTCGTACAGCCAGGAAGTGTTTTGCAGTTTCCGCATGTATTCAGGGGTGTAGGCCGATGATTCGCTACGCACGTACGATTCGAAGGTGTAGGAGGCTTGCCGGAATTCAGACGGAACCTGCATGAGCAATTTCCACAAAGCTGCTGATGATGCGGGTTTTGGACCACATAAAAATGCATCGAGACCAGCAATACTGAAATCAGTAATGGTTTCGCGTATAATCGAAAATTCATCTTTCCCTTCTCGCAATCGTTTTTTTTCATCGTCGCTTAAGGTGCCTGCAAAAGGCATAAATACAATCGAAGACTGCACTCCGAACTGTGACAGCATATCATACAGCGACGATGCCGCAATGTTGTTCGACGCAAAAAATTTCAGCAGCTTTTCTGAAATAAAATATACTTGCTGACCGTAATAGAAATCTTTCAGCGATTTCATAGGCAGACAGGCTTCTGTCGGTGCAACAAATTGTATATCGGCCGAAGCCGGCTCCTGCACCGGCACGCAGGCCATGTTGTGTATTTTTTCTGTCAGCCTGTCTTTGACAGTGTTGTCGGAATTTGTAAATAGCTCAAACAGTTTCAACCACCACTGATGTGCGCTGCGGGCCGAAAAGCGGAGCATCAGTTTTTCTGATTCCGATAAACCCGGCATGGTGCCCGGAATTCCGAACATAATGAGGAATTCGAGACTGTCCTGATTTTCAGTGAGCAACGGATGTACAGCTGGAATTCCTTTGGCAGGTTTGCCAATAAAAATCAGCGGCTGATTTGTTTTCGAAAAAGCTACGCATGGAACGCGGTGCTGATCGGGAATACATGCGCTGTGCCGGATATTGTAGTAACGACCGGCATGGGCCTGATTCCAGAGACGCGGATGCTGAGCCAGAAAGCGATATAATTCAACAAACCAGTTCAACGGTTTTTTTTGCAGAAAATCGGAATGATGGCTTATGTGATACGTAAATGAATCAATGTCGGCTGTTTTCAGTTTATGATTTTTCTTCAGGTATTGAATAAAGGAATCATTGTCTACAAGCGGGTTGCTGATGAAATCGAGCCGGCTGAAAATGGCAGCAATTTCATTTCCTTTCAGTAACTTTTCAAGCGATACATTTTCGGGAACACACAGGTCGCTTACATTGAAAAGCTTACCTGATGCGCCTTCGAGACATTTTTCATCGTGAATAAACTGCTGAATACTGTCCGAAACAGCTGCTGAAACCGGATCGGCGTGATGCTGATTCCAACTGAATAGCTGATAGAAAGCGGCGTTCAGCTTTTTCTCCTTTAATAGTTGTTGTAAAGCTGTTTTCATCAGTTCGCCGAGATCGCTGAGCAGTTCAGCGTTTTCAGGAGCTATTTCTTTTGAAAACGGAATATTTTCGCGATTGGGTGTCGTTGTAAAACGGCCATGAATCAGCACATCATGATCGATGCGAAATTGCGTAGGGAAGTACACTGAAACAACCGGGTTATGTTCCTTTACAAAATTGAATTGATCATCGATGGCCAATGCGACAGAGGTTTCGTTGAGTCGTCCTGGATTGCGCGAAAATACAATGTATTGAAACCGGCTTTGATGGTTGTTTTTATCAACGCTGATTTCGCGCTTCTGTAATTTTTTTCCACATACTTCTGTAGCTGCCGACATGATGACATGTTGTGATTCTGCTACAATGGTGACCTGCACAATATGTTGAAGAAACAGAAGCAGTCGGGGATTCAGGTCAAGTATTTTTCTGGCGAGTTCCTGTTTGAAACTTTCGGAAAGTGTTTTTTTGTATGGAAGAAAAATGTGGGTGGTGTATTCGCCTGTCTCGCGTGGTGTTGTTTCTTCGAGGACTTCGAAATCGGTAATTTTATAATGATAAGGTCCGCTGTGAATTTCAGGTTCATCGGTAATGCCAAAGACCGAGCGGAAACCGATGCCGAATTTTCCGATCTGATTGACATCGGGCAACCCTTTTTTGGTTGTGGATGCAAAAGTGGTAATGGACATCAGGTCCGGTTCGTTGAATGGAGCTCCGTTGTGGAAGAAATGAATACCGTTTTCGTGAAGAACAATTTTTACAAAACCGGCTGCATTGTTTTTATTGCGGGCGAGTGCATCTTCAGCATTCTGAATCAGCTCTTCGATGAAATGAAACGGATCGGCATAGAGCATGGAAAGAATTTGCCCGTGCCGGTTTCCTTTGGCCAGATTGGCTGCCACAGCAATTTTACTTTGCGCAATATGTTCCTGCAGCGATATTTTTTTCATCTATACAAAGTTACTTTAAAAAATGCAGAATGGAAAAAGATTCATGATTGAAGCGCTCATGGCTATGCATAAAAAAAGCTGCTTCGATGAAGCAGCTTTTTGAATAAGAATAAAGGTTAAGCAGAAATACGATTATTTCTTTTTGCCTTTTTTAGTAGAGTAGTTGATTTTATAAGCACCAACTTTACGGAGTTCCTGTTTTACATCAGTAACAATACCCATAACAACAGCTGTATCTACTTTGAGAGAAGTAGTAAGAAATTCGCGGTCACTTTCACTACGTGCTGCGCGTTCTTTTTCAATGAATGCAGAGATTTCACTCGGGAAAGCAAACTGGTCGTTGAGCTGAATACGGGGTTCTTTACCGAATTTTTTATCATTCGGTGTACCGATGTAAATATAAGACACCAGGTTTTTGCGTTCCAGTTTCTGAACTTCAGTTGCAGACGGTACTCTGGTTTGAACAAAGAGAGTGCCCTGACGGATGGTGGTAATCACCATGAAGAAGAAGAGGAACATGAAAATAATATCGGACATGGATCCGGTATTGATTCCGGGTACTTCTTTTTTGCCTGATTTTTTAAAACGTGCCATTATTTTTTCCCTCCAATATCTTTAGGTTCGGCTTCGGATACAGCGACAGGAATGGCTTTGGAGATAGCTTTACGCTGTTCATTATTCAGGTCTTCGAAACTCTTGTTAAATTTCTCTCTGGAGAGATCATCGCGCATTTCGTTAATGGCTGCAGCAATTTCGTTTTGCACCTGAATGTAAGTACCATATTTGGTAGAGCGGTCATTCCGTAGAGAAACGACACCTTTTGACTTATTGTAATCTCCAATAAGGTTGATGGGCTTCATTTCTTTTTCAGAAAGTTTGGGCGAATTCGAAGGATTGAGGAAAAACTCCTTGGTTTTTTCTTTCAGTTGTCCGATAGCGGTAGGCACGCCTTCAACCAGCAGCTGGTTGCGGGCATTTACCAGAACAACAAAGACGTTGCGTTCGTTGACGACTACGGGTGGAGCACCCGGGTCAGGCATCGGTGGCAGTTTTCTCGACAATCCCATATCTGTATCAATATTGGATACCAGCAGAAAGAAGGTAAGCAGCAGAAAAGAGATATCTGCCATGGATCCGGTATTGAGTTCGGGGGCTTTTCTTGCCATAAAAAATGTTATTTAATCAGGTTTCTTACACCAAAGAAGGCCATCAGAGCAACAAATAATCCGATGAGGGCGTAAATGGAATACAACCCTGCTCCGATTATTGCGCTCCAGCCCATTCCGGTTTTAGTTTTTTCAAACATTTCAACAGCCACATCGTTAGTTGGGGATATGAAATAGAAAATTATTATCATACCTGCTAATACTGCAGCTCCCAGCATGGTTGCAACATTTTTTTTCTGAGCGGTAACGGTTCCATAAATGGTAAATCCAAATAGAGCGACCAATCCAATTGCGAAAACGACATAGGTCAGATACAACCTGTAGTCAATTCCGGCAAAAATCATTACCAATGCCAACAGAATCAAAACTGCAATCATTAATAGATTTTTCAGTGATTTCATGTTGCTTAGTGTTTTTGAGTGTTCTGGCTACGGAAAATAATGTCCATGAAAGAGATAGAAGAATCTTCCATATCGTTCACGAGTTTTTCAATAATTGAAAGGATGAAGTTGTACATGATCTGGAGAATGATAGCAACGATAAGACCGAATACAGTGGTAATAAGAGCCACTTTCATACCACCGGCTACAACGGTCGGGCTGATGTCACCAGCTGCTTCAATGTCGTCGAAGGCCTGAACCATACCGACAACTGTTCCAAGGAATCCGAGCATAGGTGCCAGAGCGATGAAAAGACCAATCCATGAAAGGTTGGTTTCGAGG